>OAXJ01000289.1_pt1 | contig 56416 bp, 58 predicted proteins | sample 1517241 | NCBI WGS metagenome assembly OAXJ01 (sample SAMEA2580293, study PRJEB22360) | human gut metagenome | biome: human gut; feature: human-associated habitat; material: faeces | place: Denmark | collected 2008/2010 | reverse complement strand
TTTGTATAGTGATGAACAAAAAAAGAGGTGCATCGTGCATTACGACACACCTCCAAATACCGCCAAAGTCTGTATCAACCCTTGTTTTACGGGATGGCTGACATGAGCCGTGGCAGCCGCATTCGGGGCCGAACCCATACCGGCCTCATTGCTGAAAAGTCCTCTCTTGATGCCCTGCATTAATGCCATACCAACTCCTCCTGCCAATGCCTGCTCCCAACCGAAAGCATGGCTGACACTCAGTGCGATAACACCCGGTAAATGAGCGATATTGAGTGCAACAATAACCAATGCCAGCCCTACATATCCCAATGCCATAATAGGCACGATAATACTGCTGACACGGGCAATGCGGTGAATGCCTCCAAAGATGATAAGCAATGTCAGCAAAGTCAGCACACCTCCCAATATAACATGATTGAATCCAAAAGCATGCTCTGCCGCAGCACAGATCGTATTACTCTGTACGGAATTGAAAGCAAACCCGAAAGTAATGCTTATTAATACGGCAAAAAGCATTCCCATCCACGGTTGTTTCAACCCTTTTTTCATATAATAAGCAGGTCCTCCGATGAACGAATCCTTTCCGCGTATTTTGTATAATTGTCCCAAAGTAGACTCTATGAAAGCACTCGAAGCCCCTAACAGTGCGATGACCCACATCCAGAAAATAGCCCCGGGACCTCCGATGGCAATGGCAGTAGCCACTCCCGCAAGATTTCCCGTACCCACACGACTGGCGATGGAAATAGCGAATGCCTGAAAAGAAGATACATGTTTCTCTCCCTGTTTTCCTTTGCCGGCGGATTCGCTTAACAGCACGATCATTTCCCGGATCATGCGAAATTGCACAAAGCGTGTCCGTATGCTGAACCAGACAGCACATCCTAATAACATAATAATTAGAATATACGTCCAAAGTATGTAGTTAATTTCGTTGATAAAAGTCATAGTTAAGTATTAAGTATAAAGCATTGTTTGTGGTTATTCGTCTTTTATTCGGAAGTAAAATTTATGATTTTCGAATACAGGTTCCACAATATCATAACGAACAAATTTGGCGAGCAGATGTTCAGCGGCGCGTCGTGAAAGTCCGGTTTGGCGACAGTAACGGTTGAGTGAGAGTAAAGTTCCGTGTTCCAGTTGGTCGAGCAGGAGTTGTTCACGTTCGGTGTAACGGATCAGTTCTCCACGGGGACTGTCGCTCTGTTGCCATACACGGAGATGTATGGGAGTTGCCAGAATGTTCTCGTCCTTGATGCGGAGGTAGGCTAGGGGCTTTCCGGTTTCGTCCTTGGCGTAAACCGGTTTATGTGGAGTCTCTTCGATGGTTGCCACTAACACTTGTCGCCCTTCCACTATGTATGTTTGCAGAGAATATTCCACTTCTGGCACGCAATAAAGTTGTGCGGCAGCTTCAATCATATATTTTTCTTCTTCGGAGCGTACTCCTGCGATTTTACCATTATCTTTAACGCCAATAAGTAATCGTCCTCCGTTCGTGTTGGCAAAAGCCGAAAGTGTTTTGGCTATTTTGCGTGCGTCGGAAATTTCGAATTTAAAGTCCTGTTGCTGGTGCTCTCCTTCAGCAATCAGTGCATGTATATAATCGGTATCTGTAAGCAGTTTCATGGCTACAAAGGTAGGTAAAAAAGGTAAAAAGCCCCTTTTTTAGATATTTTTCGAAGATTATTTCAAAAAAAATATTGATTTTATGCTTTTATTTCGGGAAACAGTGTATTTTTGCGGCACATTATTAACGAAAAAAATAAAAGGATTATGAAAGAATTGGTAGAAAAGGTAGCAGCTCTTTATGCTGACTTCTCAAAAGATGCTAACGCACAGATCGAAAACGGTAACAAAGCAGCAGGAACTCGCGCTCGTAAAGCTTCTTTGGAAATCGAAAAAGCAATGAAAGAATTCCGTAAAGCATCTTTGGAAGCTTCTAAAAAATAATTTAGAAGACTACTAGGATATTGAAAAAGAGGGCATATCGTGAAGCGATATGCCCTCTTTCTGTTTTAATGCGGAATGACTTTTTATTGTTTTAGTACGGATAATGGCAATTATTTAAGTAGAAAGGTGTATCTTTGTGTGTAGCAATCCCAAATATATGAATATATGAGTAATAAGATTTATCCTATCGGCATACAGAACTTTGAGAAAATCCGTAACGACGGTTATTTCTATATTGATAAGACTGCGCTGATTTACCAAATGGTAAAAACGGGTGGATATTATTTTCTTAGCCGTCCGCGCCGTTTTGGTAAGAGTTTGTTACTTTCTACTCTCGAATCTTATTTTTCAGGAAAGAAAGAACTTTTCGAAGGGTTGGCAATGGGAAAGCTGGAGAAAGATTGGATAAAATACCCCGTCATTCATTTGGACTTGAATGCAAAGAAATTCGATACAGTAGATGATTTAATTCGTCTTGTAGACCGGCAGTTGCTTGTGTATGAAGCGCAATATGGTTCATGTTCGAAAGATGAAACGATAGACGACCGCTTTGTTACCCTGATCCGTATGGCAGCGGAGAAAACGGGAGAGCGTGTTGTGATTCTTGTGGATGAGTATGATAAGCCGATGCTGCAAGCAATCGGTAGGGATGAGTTGCAAGAAGAGTACCGGAATACGTTGAAGGCTTTCTATGGTGTAATGAAGTCTATGGATGGTTACATTAAGTTTGCTATGCTGACAGGGGTTACTAAGTTCGGTAAAGTCAGTGTGTTTGGTGATTTGAATAATCTGGATGACATATCAATGCGTCAGATCTATGTAGATATTTGTGGTGTTAGCGAACAAGAACTTCATGACAATCTGGAGAGTGAGTTGCATGAATTGGCGGAAATTCGAGGGGTATCGTATGATGACGTTTGCAATGAACTGCGTGCATGCTATGATGGCTATCATTTCACTCATAATTCTATTGGTATATACAATCCGTTCAGCCTTTTGAATGCATTTAAATATCAGGAATTCAGTAGTTATTGGTTCGAGACGGGTACACCTACTTATTTGGTGGAACTGTTGAAAAAACATCATTATGATCTTCACCGCATGGCTCATGAAGAAACGACAGCCGAGGTTTTAAATAGTATTGATTCGACTTCCGACAATCCAATCCCCGTGATATATCAAAGTGGTTATCTTACTATAAAAGGATATGATCCTGAATTTGGTAATTATCGTTTGGGATTCCCTAATCGTGAAGTAGAACAGGGATTTATTAAATTTTTGCTTCCTTTCTATGCTAATACTAGTGCAGTGGAATCTTCGTTTGAAATACAGAAGTTTGTTCGTGAGATAGAATCCGGAGATTATGAATCATTTTTCCGTCGCTTGCAAAGTTTCTTTGCTGATACTCCCTATGAGTTGGTCCGTGACTTGGAGTTGCATTATCAAAATGTTCTTTTTATAGTATTCAAGTTAGTCGGATTTTATGTCAAGGCTGAATATCATACGAGTGAAGGATGTGTTGACCTAATCTTGCAAACAGATAAATTCATTTATGTTATGGAGTTTAAGTTGAATGGTACGGCAGAAGAGGCTTTGCAGCAGATTAACGACAAGCATTATGCTCTTCCTTTCGAAATGGATGAACGGAAACTCTTTAAGATAGGAGTAAATTTCAGTGTGGAAACCCGTAATATTGAAAAGTGGATTGTTGAAGAAAAATAGATAATACAAAAAAGACGGCTCGTTGCAATGAGTCGCCTTTTATTATAGTACATTAAAATATCTACGAGCTTTAAACTTCTTCGCACACCACCATTTTCATCCCTTGATAAACGACTATAATTTTGTGTAGCGTCGTTGTGCCGATTGCTTTTTGCACCGTTTCACTGGCGGCATAGCGGTTGGCTTGGGTGATAGCTTCCTGGCGGAGTTGTTCTACCTTTTCATTGCTGTCCTTTCCTTTGGCGTATTTCAGTTCTATAATGTAGGAGTGAAGCATATCTTTGTAGATATCCAGTAAAGGAAGCATAAAGATGTCAGCATATCCTTCCTGATTTTCCTGTTCGGAGATGGGGCGATAGAAACGGTTCTGTGCAGTCATAGCCAGTGTAAATCCGTGTACGTATGCTTCGCCCTTCTGTTTGTCGCGTTGGGAAGAATAACGGTGCAGGCATTCGGCGATATAGTCGAAATAGGCTTTCCAGTCGCCACGATAAGCCATAGCAGATGCTAATTTCCCTTTTTCCCAGTTGTCAAAGCGGAGGTCTGCCTCGTTGTAGGTATCTAGTAAGTAACTGTACAACTGTTCACGTACTACCTGATTGGGAATAATCAACTTCGTTTCTCCTTCTAATGTTCCGCTGATAGTCAACATTCCGAAGTAGAATAGCAGACTGATAAAGTTGTCCGGTTCTGCAACTGTTTCGGCAGGAAACCCGGTTTTCAATTCACCGGTGACATATCCCTGTTGCACCAACGTCTGAATGGTCGAGGCATCATGAGCAAATTCTTTGTCCTTGCGGATGAGCATTCGTAGCTTGTTATAATCTACACGGATGTTTTCTTCTACCATATCATCAGGCATTTCTCCTTTATTCCGGATGTAATTATCCAGGAAGTAAAGTACCATGTTGGAATTGTACATCGTAGTGCGCCCATAACTTTTCTTGGCAAAGCAGTAATTATCATACCAAGGTTTCATAGCTTCTATCAGTTCATCAGTAGAGTGGTGAAACTCGCAAGTAGTGGCATAATAATCCAGCATCGCCCGTACTTCTTCTTCAGTGAATCCGGTCATTTCATTAAATTCCGGAGAGAGCGAATAATTGGTTCCGATATTGAATCCGCTGGTGAGATCGTCCATCGTGACGGGGCTGACACCTGTCACGAAGCAACGCTTGATCGTAGAATAAGTGCCTGCTTTCACCGTATCAAAGAAGCTGCGTAGATAACCTGTTCCGTGTGTCTCACTTTTGTAATCTTCCAGACAGGAAGGTTCTGATAAAATTTTGTTAGTAAAGTGATCGTATTCATCAATGAACAGATAAATCTGCTGATTAGTTTTGGTGCATTCTTTATATAGATAATCCAGTTGTTCTACGGCTCCCTTTTTCTTATTCATTTCTTCCTTTATTCCTTCGGGGAGATATTGAGCATAGACGTCGCAGAAAAAGTTGAATTCAGTGTTGCAATGTGCATCCAATGATTGGCGGTAACTTTTCAACTCGGCATTAACTACGGCAAAGTTCAGATAAATGATGAGATATGAGTTTCGTTCGGGCGTGGGATGCTTTCCTATATACAGGTCTCCATACCATTTCTCAAACTTGTCCACTTCCAGTATATTATAATAATGGTGGAGCATGGAGATTGTTAAGCTCTTTCCGAACCTTCGCGGACGAATATAAAAGAAATACTTGTTTGCGTTCTCTATGAGAGGGATATAATGTGTCTTGTCCACGTAATAACAGTCGTCTTCGCGGACATCGATAAAGTTCATCATTCCGTACGGAATACGTTTGCGCTTCACAGGTTGGTTCATAACTCTTTCATTTTCTCACAAAAGTAACAATAAAAAATGAATATTGATGGATGGCAGTTATATAAATGATAGAATATCTTTGGATATATCCGGGGTGGTAATAACGAGAATACTTGTATCTTTATTGTCGAATAAATTAATAAATTGTGAAATGTTGAAAGTAGTAACATTTATGAAGCAAGTAGCCACGGGGCTACAGATGGAGGGAAACTTTGGAACTGCTCATGTATATCGTAGCAGTCTGAATGCCATCATTGCTTATTGTGGGAAAGCGGACTTCACCTTTGATGAAGTGAGTCCGGAGTGGTTAAAGGGATTTGAAGTATATCTTCGCAGTCGTGGTTGCAGTTGGAACATCGTTTCCACTTATTTGCGCACGTTTCGTGCGGTTTACAATCGTGCCGTCGATCTTGGGAAAGCTCCTTATGTACCTCATCTGTTCCGTTCGGTCTATACCGGCACTCGTGCCGATCATAAACGTGCGTTGTGTGATGACGATATGAAGAAGGTGTTTGCGAAATTATCTCGTACGTCCGGTGTGCCATTAGCGGTATATCAGGCGCAAGAGCTGTTCATTCTGATGTTTTCGCTTCGTGGTATGCCATTTGTTGATCTTGCTTATTTGCGTAAGAGTGATTTGCGTGATAACATAATAACCTATCGCCGTCGTAAAACAGGGCGACCATTGTCAGTGACATTGACTCCCGAAGCAATGATTCTGGTAAAAAAGTATATGAATCGTGATCCTTCTTCTCCTTATTTATTTCCGTTGTTGAAAAGCCGTGAAGGAACCAAAGAGGCGTATCGCGAATATCAGTTGGCATTGCGCAGCTTTAACCAACAGTTGATGTTGCTAGGTGAATTATTGGGATTATCCGATAAGTTGAGCTCGTACACCGCCCGCCATACCTGGGCTACGACAGCTTATTATTGTGAAATCCATCCGGGCATTATCTCCGAAGCGATGGGACATTCGTCTATCACTGTGACAGAGACTTATCTGAAACCTTTCCGGAGTAAGAAAATTGATGAAGCAAATAAACAAGTTCTTGACTTCGTGAAACGCTCTGTTGTAGGTGTAAGCGCTTGAAAATTACTCTGTTACTTTGTAGGTAACGGAGAAACCTTTGTGCCTGCTCTTCGGGAGTAGTCAATACTGAAAAATGATACGATAAGCAATGAAACTTTTTTACCCCTGCTTCTGAAAGGCAGTAGAGGGAAGGAGATCTTTTGCAAAAATTTAGAAGTTAGCAAAGCCCTAATACAAAGAATCCGCGTGTTTTATTTGATTAATTCCTGTTTTGAGTAGTTTATTAGAAAAAATGTATGATTTCGTTTGGTTGTTTTAAGAAATATGCTCATATTTGCACCGATATTCATTCCCGTTACCTACAAAGTAACAGGCGGTCTATTATTGAAACTTAGTGTTTAATAATATATTATTAATGTAATTTTTAAGTAGTTATGAAAAGAAAATTTGTAAAAGTGATGCTCTTCGGGGCGTTGACGCTTGCAGTAAGTACAACTGTAACAAGTTGTAAGGACTACGACGATGATGTGAAAAATCTGCAGGAGCAGATTGACAAAATCAATTCGTCAAGTCCTGTTAGCATTGAGGATATGAAAACCGCCATTGCAGCAGCGAAAACGGAGTTGGCTACAGAAATCGACAAGCTGTCTAAAGCTCTGGACAACAAAGAGGCTTCTATTGAAACATTGAAGGGTGAAATTGAAACTTTAAAGAAAAAGCTGGATGATGCACAGGGGGATGCAGAGGCAGCTAAAAAGCTTGCAACGGAGTTGTCGAATAAGCAAAATGAACTGAAGGCTCTAGTAGATGCTAACGATGAAACTCTCAAAAAATTAAAAGCAAGTTACGACCAATTGACTGGCGCCGAAGGTGATATCCAGAAGTTGCAGCAATTTGTTGCCGACTATGAGCAAAATAAGGTAATCAGCGAATATGCAAAATCAGACGACTTGTTGGCTGCCTTTATCAATAGCACAATCGCAGAGAAACTTGAAGGTAAGGATCTTGTAGAATATATCAATACTGCTGTAAGCACTGCCATTGCACAGGAACTTGTCTCTGTGAACCAATCTATTACAGCTATTACCGGAAAAGATGGTTCGTTGACTAAACTTCAAGCACAACTCAACGCTGCATTGAATGGTGATGAAGAAAACATGGGAATCCTCGACAGATTGGATGAATTGGATGAAACTAAAAATGCTATTAATGCTTTCTTGGAAAAAAATCCGAGTCAATATGCCGATTTCGAAGCTGTACTGAATCAGATCGAGACATTGCGCTCAAACTATGAAACGATGTTTACTCCTTCTAGTTTGCAGGGCAAAGTAGAACAAGCTATCAATACGGCTTTGGAAACTACTGACTTTACATTTAAACAGTTAGTGGAAAATGTAAAACAAATGGGTCTTGACATCGAAGCTATTAAAGCAATGGTACAGAGCGTGGTATATGTTCCGAAGAATACGGCTGGTACAGAAGAGTTCACCACTTTGTATGCTAAGAAAAAAGCTACTGATGCAAACTATTCTATAATTTCACGCAGCGAAGATCTGACTGTAACATTCCGTGTTTCGCCTGCAAAGGCAGCCTTAGGCTTTGAGACAGGAAAGTATAGCCTTCTTATGGATGCGCAAGAGATTAACATTACCACCCGTTCTACGAGTATCTTTGGAGTAGGTGAGGTAACAGTAGAGAAAAAAGACGGTGAGCCCACTGGTATTGTCACTATTCCTCTAATTGCTACTACTGCTTCTAAGGATTATGCTCTGTGTCTGATGGTTAAGGATAATAGCAAGGAAGTGTTTACAGAAATTACATCAAGTTACTTCCCTGTATTGATGACAACTAAGTATTTGTCTCCTAGCTATAAAGTTAAGTATGTGTCTGGTGAAACTGGCAGAGATATTATATACAATGAAACTGCTGCTATACCTCTGACATTCAGTAAAGATGGCAAGGTGCAGGCTGTATTCTATAATGATAAGACTACTGCCGATGCTGATGCTTCAACTGACTATGTGGATGTACCCGTAGGTTTGAAGGGAGTATTCACTACAACTTTTGCGTTAGATGGTGCTAACAAGGCTTATTTCGATATTGATCCGGCAACAGGTAAAGTAACATTAAACTCTACTGCTTTTGGTCAAGTAGGATTGGTGGGTCAACAAGTAGATGTTAATGCAGTAACTAAAATTACAGGTGTTGATGCTCCTGTCACCACAAGTTTGACTACTGGAGGTAAAGTGACTATTACACAGAAAACGGAAAATAAAGAAATAGCATATAGCTTCGAAGGTACTTGGAAAGGTAATGGCGTGCAGACGTATACTATCAATATGGTTGATTTGTATAACAAAGGAGCTATTACGGAGGCTGATTATAAAGCTTTGGCAGCTAGTGCTTTTGATGTAGCTGGTGCAGATAACGGTGTAACTTTTGCTCGCGGCAGTAAGAACGCCTTGACAATAACAGTGCCTAGTGCTACAAAAGTCGGCACTTATAATCCTACAGCAGTGATAACCGTGTCTTCTGTGAAGAAAATTACAGTGAAGGCCGCCGTTACAGTTAAGTCTTTGGCAGACGTTGCTTTGACTACTGTAGCTTCTCCTCAAAAGGTCGATGCAGGTGTAGATGCAGCACAGGCTACTGAAATTGCTGTAGAAGTAGGAGATGTTTCTACATTATTCCCGAACTATAGTGATGTATATAAAAAGGTAGTTACAGATGCAGGTGGTACTATTGAATTTGCAGCAACAGGTACTGGAATAGATTTCTCTGGTACTCCAAAGCTAATTATTAATAAGGACTATGCAGCACCTGTAAAAGTGACAGCTACAGTGAAATGTGGCGAAAAGAAAGATGCAGTATATACAGTAACACTCGTTCCTGATGCTAAGTTGAGCGGCACATGGACTGCACCAACTAAGCTTACACAAAAAATAGCATCTGATAAAACCTCTACTGTTAATTTAGCTACAGGATCTGTTTGGAAAGACTATAGAGGTCAGAAGATGTGGGAAGCCGGAACTGGTGTAACTGGAAATGGTTCTAATGGATTTGCTAATTCGGTTGATGCTCTTGATATGTATGGTCTTACAGCTCCTACTTTCAAAGTTGTCGGAGACAATGCCGATAAATTTGCAGTTAGTGATGCCGGTGTGTTGTCATACTCTCAAGCTGGTAAGGATATGCCATCTAGAGACGGCTTGACAGCAACTGTAGAAGTAACAGTTAACTCTAAATGGGGAGGAGCAATCTCTTCAACAGGTGATGTTACAACAATAGCCATAACGGTCGAATAAATATTGTAGTATTTCTCATAAAAGGTATCTCCCTCATTTCCATTAGAAGAGGGAGGTGTCTTTATGAAATAGATAACTTTTATAGATAATAAAACCCTTCTTCACTCCGTGTGAAGAATACGCCGAGAAGAAACAAAGCGAAGGATATGGTTTGTGAAAGTCAATCCTTCCATCTTTGTTCTTCTTTAGAAAAGGGATGCCTCCCCACATTTCCCACTGGCATCCCTTTTATCTTTACTCTTGGAGCGTCTTTTTGTTGTACTAGAATCAAATTGCTAGTCCCCCATTTTCCCTATAGGTAAAGGAGACGCTCCTAAGATGCAGAAAACCCGGGCTTGCGAAAGTCCGGGTTTTCTTGATTAATAACCAATAACAATTAACCAATAACAACTAACGATAGAATATGTAAATGAAAAAAGAAACCTATTCTTTATCCCACTCCTTGCTCGCTTCGAAACAAGGACAAGCCTTAATCCATTCTTCCGGTTCAATCTCACCGTCTCCGTCAAGATCAGGACTAAGATCACGATGTCCGCAGACACGGCATCCCGGAAAATCCTTTAATAAAGTCAGGATAAGAACCCGTAGCGAGTGTTTCTGCCAACAAGTTCGCGTGTCTTTCGGCTGTCCCATGCAGTCCAGTCCGCCTTCGTAGCAGATACCGATACTTTCCCGGTTGAAACCACGGCTATGCGCACCGATCCGTTCTAACGGACGGGTAGACTTGATATCCCCGTTTTTACGAATATAAAAATGATAACCCACACCATTGAAGCCGCGACGGCGATGACAAACGTCCAAATCATGTTCGGTGAAAGATTTATCCTCGCGGGTGGCGGAGCAATGCACGACAATCAGATTAATAGTTCTCATGCGTTAGGCAGGTATTAAAGAAATGGATGATGATGCGGATTCGGAGCCATTGTTACGCTGAATACACTCTTTATTGACACACTGTAAAGTGACAGCTTCCGAAAGCTTGCCTTTTAATGAAAAAATCTCCGAGTGCATTTCCTTCACACGGTCGCTCAAATCGAAATAGTCTTTTAGCACCTTTTCGAGCTGCTTCATAAGGAAGCCATACTGCTCTTTTACTAGTTCGCTGAACTCTTTGACGTCCTGCATCATTTGCTGACGTTTTTTGCGACCCCCGAAAAAAGGGAGGATGGCTGTAATAATATCAATGATTTTGTCTAACATCTTTCTTGAATTAAAAATTAAAAGTTGAGAATTAAAAGTTGAGAATTAAGAATTAACAAATAGGAGAAACTAAAAATGCGAGAAACTAAAAAGGGCGAGAATGAAAAAAAATGGAGAAATAAAGAAAATGAGAAAATGCGAGAAAGAGGAAAAGAGGAAAACAGAAAAACAGAAACCACATGGCAAGGAACCATACATGGATCAGTTCCTGAAACCATGTGATACTGTTTTTTCTAAGGATGAAGTTTCATTCTGCCAAAGAAGATAGTGCGGGCAGCCTATTTACGCTGCTGGGTCCGGTGCTTCTCCACCGCCCGGTTTATTGCCCCCCGAACCGCTGTCGGAACCATCGTCCGAACCACCGTTTCCGGAATCGCTTCCATCGCTCTTTCCGCCCAGGACGAAGTCCACGTTGTTTTCACTTCGCGTACTCGTATGGCTCGAATTCATCAGCTTCAATGCCTTGTCGGCAACAAAACGGACATTGACACGGCGGATGCTGCGCACCGTACAATCTTTCACAGTCTCCGTACCGTCACTGGTCAGCGTGATGTGAAACGTACCCAATCCGTCGATTTTCACCTTGTCGCCCTGGGTGAGCGACAGACGCAACTGCTCCACAAATGCCTCGATGGTGTGTTTTACATCTCCGGCAGTCAGTGACGATTTGCTTTCGATGGCGGTAGCCATCGTATCAACGTCCATCACTCTTACATTACCCGATTTCTGACGTATGTAATACAGTAACGGAGCATCCTCCTGATTTACATACTTTCTGCGTTGATAGCGTTCTACTAATACATCCATAAATTTGAAAAGTTAAGGTTTAAGTGAATAATTATATGCTTTCTCTTTGATACTACAAATATACAAAATCAGAGAGGCGAAGTCAAGTAAATACGGCTTTATTTTCTTTAATATTATAAAAAATATTTATGTAAAATATATTCCGTAATATTCGTGTATAATGTATTATTATTTATATCATATAGCTTTTTATTTAGCATGTTTTTCTAAATATTCTAAGGGTGGAACATAGTCGTATATTTTTGTCATAGACGAATTGTGCCCGAAATAGACATTCCCCGTTTCTCCGTTACGCTGCTTTGCCACGATGACTACACCCAGTTCTTCTGTCGGGTAACCGCTTTCCCGGTCGGTGACAATGTGTTGCATGGCCGGTCGGTAGAGCAGCATAACGACGTCCGCATCCTGCTCGATAGCTCCGCTCTCACGCAGGTGTGCCAGTTCCGGACGTCCTCCGGGACGGTTTTCCGACTCACGGTTCAGCTGGCTAAGCAACACGATGGGAATATGTAGCTCTTTAGCCAGTAACTTGGCTTTCCGGGTGGCTTGTGCCACTTCCTGTTCCCGGTTGCGGTTAGTCTGTTTGGTGGTCATGTCGCAGAGTTGCAGATAGTCGATGATAATCATGTCACACTGCTGACGGCTCTTTAATAGCCGGGCACTGGAACGGATGTGATCCATACTGACCGAAGAATTGTCGTCTACGTAGATGGGGAGTCCTGACAGTTCCGAAGCCGTGGTATGGGCGTTTTCTATTTCTTCCGGGGTGGGTATTCCGTTTCTCCACCGGTAGGGATTGATATTGCCGGCCGCTGCCAGCCATCGGTCGGCAAGGCGTTCTCCCTGCATCTCGAGGCTGTAGACGGCTACTGCGTTGCCTGCCATTGCTGCACTGCGCGCCAGATGTAGGGCAAAAGCCGTTTTACCTACGGATGGGCGGGCTGCAATGATGATGAGATCGCTGTCCTGCAGTCCACCAGTTTTCTGGTCGAGGTCGGTTAGTCCGGTAGGGATGCCGGTCACACCGTTCGCGCTTTTGGCAATACGCAGTTCGGCCTCTTTCAGGGTGTCGGTCATCAGCGTGTCCATACAGCGCATGTGCTCGTGGTGTCCGGATTCGCCTTCAAGACGGTCGAGCAGGTTGTGTGCATCAATCAGGGTGTCGTAGATGTCGATTGTTTCATCCATGGCGCAGGTGAAGAGCTTATTGAAGCCGACTACCGCTTCGCGTGCCAGGTATTTCTGGTGGACGATTTGTGCATGATATTCGATATGGGCGGAGGAGGCTACCCGGCTGCTTAATTGTGTGATGACGTACGGTCCGCCTATCTTTTCGAGAACTCCGCGGCGGGCGAGCTCTTCTTTGACGGTGAGTATGTCTATCTTCTTGTTGGCCTGATACATGGCGATCAGGGCGGCAAAGATCAGTTGATGGCAGTCATCGTAAAACATTTCGGGGCGTAGCTTGTCGGCTACAAGCGGCAGGGCCTCCTGCTCAATCAGGCAGGCCCCTATGATGGCTTCTTCGAGTTCGCTGGCGTGTGGTTGCATCTTTTTTTCGATGTTTTTAGTTGGTGTATTCGTTTAAGAAAGCCTTGTCTTTCAGGTAGGTGGAGGCAAGGGGAATGAAACGTGTGTCGTTGGTGTGGTAGTAGACTTCTTCGATACGGTCGATGGCCGTCTGCTGCTCCTCTTTGGCGAGTTTGTCCCATTCGCGACGGGCACGGGCTACATTCACTTTGGGCTTTTGCATCGTTTCATGATATTTGTTCCAGAAAATATCGAAGAATTCGGATTGTTCTTTCTTTTTTTCTTCGCGGGCTTCCGGAGAGATACTTCCGGTCCAGAAATCATAGTTGATGATGCGGATGTGAAAAATGCCTTTGGGGTGTGGGATGATTTCGATAATGCCCTCTTTTTGTATCTTTTGAAAAAAACGGAGAGTTTTGGAACGACTCCATTTAAAAAGTTTGCTCCAGTGTTGCTGGCTGATAATGGATTCCCCGCGTTGGCATGATATGTCAGTGTGTAAAATTTCATAAGTGGTTGGCGAGTAGTTGACGTGTGTGAAGATTTGGAGAAGTGCTTCCAATTCTCCCGGAGTCCGGTTATGTGCTTGATTTTTTAACAGTGTTTTGGGAATCAAGATGTAGCCTTCGTTTAGGAGTGTTTTTGAGAATTGTTCCGTTGAGGTCTGTTTTTTCATTGAATTATACTTTTTGTTGTTGCGAGTTATCCTTGTATGTGTACACGTGTTGCCGAATACGGTTGCAAATGTAGTACATTAAGAGTAGATTGTCAAAAGTTATTTGGATGGTATTGAGGTATTTAGACGGTATTGAGCGGTTTTGATGCTGTTAGATGTAATTAATGATATTCTATGGGCAGCTGGAAAAAAACAGAGCCTTCGTTTTGTCCAAACGGAGGCTCTATTTGCTATAAGCAGAGGTTCTGTTTATGAGAAATAGAACCTCTGTTTCAGGCATTTTTTCAGGCGAAATACCGGACACCTTAGTGGACACCCCTGATGGCTGTGTAATGGACTGCTACTTATGTAGTTATAGCACCTGAAAAAAAGAGGGCGGACACCCTAACGGACATATATAAATAATAAATATTAATAATCTATATAAATATAGTTCGCTCAACACACTTTTTCTGTGTTTTCGGAGGCGTGCGTTATGACGTGGTTGATTTTTACTTATGGGTGATGTGATAACGTATGATAATTTTCTCCGGTCCCCAGATCATGAAAAGAATCTGTTGTTGCTTCGGGCTTAGACGTGTTGTTTCGTGTACGTAATGTGCGGCTTGCATTTCTTTGAATAACAGTTTGTCGGATTCAATTTCGTTTCGCATTCTTTTGCTTGCTGCGTCAGAGTTGGCATATTCGGGAAAATACTCCTGTGCCACGATCGAAAAAGTTTTAAAACCATTGATAACCCATGTTCGTTCTTCTACTTCTTCTTCGATTTCTTTCAAATTATCCATCTTTTTGTAATTTAAAATTGTTTATTTATACTAATACTTTGATGTCGACTTTGCAAAGTTAATGAAAATATATTTGTTGTGATAAAATAATTAATTTATTTTGTTTGATTATATTGCTAATGTAATAAAATATCATATTAATTATCTGCCTTTATAAGCGTAGCTTTTTATTTCTTCAAAATTGACTAATTTTGTATTTATATATTTGCTAAACTTTTTTTCTTCTATACGCATCTCAAATTAAATCGTATATTTGCGAAAAGAATCAAGATCGGGAATGATGAACGAAAACGTCTTAGCTAAACTGAAGATACTTGCGGAATCTGCCAAGTACGATGTTTCCTGTTCTTCCAGTGGTACGGTGCGTTCCAATAAGCCGGGAACGCTGGGAAACACTGTGGGGGGATGGGGGATATGTCACAGTTTTGCCGAGGACGGGCGGTGTATCTCGCTATTGAAAATCATGCTTACCAATTATTGCATTTACGATTGTGCCTATTGCGTCAACCGTCGTAGCAATGATCTTCCCCGCGCTACCTTTTCCGTTTCGGAATTGGTGGAGCTGACGATGGAATTCTACCGTCGTAACTATATCGAAGGACTGTTTCTTAGCTCCGGAGTGGTCCGTAATCCGGACTATACAATGGAGAGACTTGTGCGTGTAGCCAAAGACTTGCGGCAAGTGTACCGTTTTAACGGTTATATTCATCTCAAGAGTATTCCCGGAGCCAGTCGCGAATTGGTGAATGAAGCCGGGTTGTATGCCGATCGTCTTAGTGTCAACGTCGAAATTCCCAAAGAAGAAAACCTGAAACTTCTGGCGCCGGAGAAAGATCACAAAAGTGTATTTGCTCCGATGAAATACATTCAACAAGGCGTGTTGGAGAGCAAAGAAGAACGGCAGAAGTTTCGCCACGCACCCCGTTTCGCACCTGCGGGACAAAGTACCCAGGTGATTGTGGGAGCTACCTCCGAATCGGATAAAGATATTCTTTTTCTTTCGTCGGCACTTTACGGGCGCCCCACCATGAAACGTGTCTATTACTCGGGCTACGTTTCTGTGAATACGTATGATAAGCGCCTTCCGGCATTGAAACAGCCGCCTCTGGTACGTGAAAACCGGCTCTATCAGGCTGACTGGTTATTGCGCTTTTATCAATTCAAGGTAGATGAAATTGTGGATGATTCCTATCCGGACCTCGATCTCGAAATAGACCCGAAACTCTCGTGGGCTTTGCGCCATCCCGAACAGTTTCCTGTCGACATCAATAAGGCGGACTACGAAATGTTGCTCCGTGTGCCGGGAGTAGGGGTGAAGTCGGCGAAACTGATTGTTGCTTCCCGTCGTTTTTCGCGGCTGGGATTTTATGAACTGAAGAAGATAGGAGTGGTGATGAAGAAAGCGCAATATTTCATCACTTGCAAAGAACTGCCTCTTCAGATGCAGACGGTGAACGAACTTTCTCCGCAACGAGTGCGCAGCTTATTGTTGCCGAAACCAAAAAAGAAAGTGGATGAACGCCAGTTGTTGCTTGATTTTGGCGAATAAGAATAATTTACGATTAGACAATTTACTATTCAAAAGTGATACCAAGCGTAAATCGTCTAATAGTAAATTCAATTGTAAATTGTCTAATAGTAACTTAAATAGTAAATCGTAAATTGTCTAATAGTAAATATGTTTAGTGTTTATATTTACGATAAAACCTTTGATGGTCTGCTGACGGCTGTGTTCGACGCTTATTTCCGCAAGACTTTCCCCGATGCTTTGCTGTCGGAAGGAGATGCTTTGCCTTTATTTTGTGATGAGCTGCATACGGTAGTGACCGATGAAGAAAAGGCCGGGCGTGTGTGGCGGGGATTACAGAAGAAAGTTTCCTCTTCCGCTTTGGGTTGCCTCACGCAAAGTTGGCTGTCGGAGCTTCCGGAAGTAGGGATGCTTATTTTTCGTTATATCCGTAAAGCGATCGACGCGCCCCGCTCTATTGAAACCAACTTTGGTGATCCGGATGTTTTGCAATTAGCGCAAATATGGAAAAAAGTGGATGGCGAACGTGTGCACCTGATGCAGTTTGTCCGTTTCCAGAAAGCTGCCGACGGTACATTCTTTGCCGCTTTCGAACCGCAGTATAATGCGCTCCCGTTGACGGTTCACCATTTCAAAGACCGTTTTGCCGATCAGAAGTGGATTATTTACGACATGAAACGCCGTTACGGATTTTATTATGACTTGCAGGAGGTGACGACTATCTCGTTTGATGATGACAGCCGTGAATCCCATTTGATTACGGGGATGCTGGACGAAAGTCTGATGGACAAGGATGAGAAGCTTTTCCAACAACTTTGGAAGACATATTTCAAGACCATTTGTATCAAAGAACGCATGAATCCGAGGAAGCACAGGCAGGATATGCCTGTACGTTATTGGAAGTATCTGACGGAAAAGCAAAAGTAGATTTCCATTTTGGGAGAGGAGCGAAAGTCTGACTATTCAATTCGCTGCACCGTTACATCCGGAAATTCCTGTATCAGCGAAAGCAGATGCCCTTCATCATTATTCCGTTTCGACTTGATAACCATCGTAACCTGATAATATTCTGTTTCACCCGTGTGTTGCGTTTCCATCTCGTAAGAGACTATCAGGTAGTCTTTAGAGTTGAATCTGTCCGCTATCTGTTTCAGTATGTCTTTGTTGGGAGTTGAGAAAGAAACCATCGAGCTTTTCATTCCGATGCTTTTAAATAGATAGCTAAGTAGTTCCAGTCCGACGAGGGTCAACACCGTGGCGGCAATACCGATGGTGTACATTCCTGCACCTACCGCCAAGCCGATACCTGCTGTTGCCCAGATTCCTGCGGCGGTAGTCAATCCGCGTACAATCTGTTTTTGAAAGATGATGGTTCCTGCACCGATAAATCCGATACCGCTGACAACCTGTGCCGCCACCCGACTGGGATCGAGTGTGACACTACTTTCTTTTATAATTTCCTGAAATCCGTATTGGGAAACAATCATAATCAAAGCACTACCTAGCGACACGAGAAAATGAGTGCGGTATCCGGCCTCTTTGGCACGGTATTCACGATCCAGTCCGATGATGGTTCCCAATATTCCGGCGACCAATAAACGGATTACAAAATCCATATTCAACATCATGTGTTCAATCTCCTTTCTATTTTTTTATTGTTTGTGGAAAAATGCTTAGGACTATAAATATACAATTATTTCCCCTTTTTGTATCAATCATTTAGTAATATTTGAACGTATCCAATTCATTTTATCGTATATTCGCAGATTCAAATAAATGTTTAATCCCGCGACCGAGCAAATAATGAAGAAAAGAATTTTTTATATAATCAGCTTTCTGGTGATCTTCTGTATGGAGGTGTTGATAGCTTTGTATGTGCGCGACCGTTTCATACGACCTTATGTCGGAGATATGTTGGTGGTAGTGCTGGTATATAGCTTTGTACGTATCTTTCTGCCGACGGGGATTCCGCGGATGCCGTTTTATGTCTTTCTTTTTGCCTGTTTTGTAGAAGTCTTGCAATACTTCCGGCTGGTGGAAACATTGGGCGTCACGAACCGCGTAGCCCGAATTGTGCTGGGTTCTACGTTCGATTGGGGAGATATTGCCTGCTATGCTGTGGGATGCGTTTTCATTGTCTTATTCGAGCGTTTCGTCCGGCGTAGATCATAGGGATTTATTTCTCTTCCGCTTTGGTTTCGGATGGGGCCAGGCTGTGGCCGCAATATTTGCAAAACTCTGCATTATCTTCGTGTCCGGAGCGATGGCAGTTGGGGCATTCTTTGTCTCTTCTGCGTTTATATTCTTTCATCATGGAGGCAGATACGATACCTGTCGGTACGGCGATAATCGTGTAACCGATGAGCATGACGCAGGCGGAAAGGAATTTTCCGAGGCCGGTGGCGGGAGTAATATCTCCATAACCTACGGTAGTCATGGTGACGATAGCCCAATAGATGCTGTTCGGGATATTGTTGAACTGGGAGTTGGGCTGCGTTCCTTCAATCATATACATTAGCGTTCCGATGGAAGTCACCAGAATGACGACAAACAGGAAGAACACTGCAATCTTCTTACTACTTTCACGCAAGGCAGTGAGCAGCCGTTCCCCCTCATTCAGAAAGTTGAAAAGCTTGAAGACGCGGAACACACGTATCAGGCGGAAGGCACGGATGATGAGTAGATAGCGGGCGCCCGGAAAGAGCAGACCGATGTAAAGAGGCAACGTGGCCAGTAAGTCTACGATACCGAAAAAGCTGAATATGTATTTCCGGGGACGGGGTGAACAGTAGATTCTCGTCAGGTATTCGAAAGTAAAGAAGCCGGTGAAAAGGAATTCCATAATGACGAACGGAGTCGTCAGATAGGTGGGAAGTCCTTTCAGGCTTTCGATGATGACGAGCAATACGCTGACCAGAATACAGGCGATAAGAATCACGTCGAACAATTTCCCGGCAGGGGTGTCCGATTCGAAGATGATGACGTACAACTTTCGTTTCAGTTTCTCGTCATGCAAAAAACGATGGATTCTTTCTTTCAGTTTCATATCAATAGTGTTTGGCCGGAATTAAAGAAAAAGCCTTTTTAGTCGATGACCCACTGTTTATTGTAGGCAACGGTCTTTTGAGGGTTGTAATACATTCCCTCTTGTGTAGGAATATAGAGAATGTATGTCTTTCCGGTCTTGTTCTTCAATGAAGTGTCGCGCAGCCAGGGGTTGGCATCACGGAGTTGGGCATAGGTGATTCCCTGTGATTTTGCGTAGTCGTTCAGATCGTCGATAGAAGTGTTCACGGTTACCTCTTTATAAGGAATAGGCGGATACAGATGTTCCCGTTTCAAGAGGAATCCGTAACGTTGCGGGTTGTTGAATATCTCTTTGGCTGCCAGCAGACGGAACATGTAGCGGGAAGTTTCCTCTACCAGCCATAAGTCCATGGCATGACTTGCCAACTGCTTTTCAAGTTGGGAGGAGATACGTCCCTGTCCGGCGTTATAGGCGGCGGAGACAGCCATCCAGTCGCCATATTTGGCATACGCTTGTTTGAAGTATTTGCAGGCGGCAACGGTTGCTTTTTCAATATGGTAGCGTTCGTCTACGTTATCGTTCACTTCCAGCCCGAATTCCCGTCCGGTGGCAGGCATAAATTGCCACAAGCCCGCTGCTCCTGCCGGAGAGCGTGCAATGTTGTTCAGATTGCTCTCGATGACCATCAGGTATTTGAAGTCGTCGGGGATACCGTTTGCTTTCAGTATCGGTTCGATGATGGGAAAGTAACGGTAGGCGCGCTTGATTAATAACATGGTGGTGGAGTGCATATAGGTGAAGGCCATCATCTCGCGGTCCATCCGTTCGCGACGGTCATAGCGGCGGAGGTCGATCGTTTCTCCGTCGAAGGTGACCTGTGCGGGAACAGTAGGCGGAGTGACACAATAAGGCACCTCCGATTTGGCGGAATGTTGTTCGTTCACTTGGCTGCTGCCTGTCAATATTGGGATGGAAGCGCCGATGCAAAATACTAATATAAGTGTAAGAATATAGTTGATTTTCATTCGTCTTTTCATTTTATAACCTTTTTGGATGCTTCAATGTTTAAGTCTATCTTGCAAAGATAACCTCATTTTGCTTTTTTCAAAGAACTTTTCTTGCATTTTATACGTTTTTCTAATAGAGTTAAAATAAACAACGAATCAAGATGAATATAGCAATGACCGGAGCTACCGGATATATAGGTAAACATCTTTCTAATTATCTCACAGAAAAGGGCGGACATCGGATCATTCCTCTGGGAAGGTCGATGTTTCGCGAAGGTATGTCCGGTTATTTGATTCAGACACTGACCCATTGTGATGTTGTCATCAACCTGGCAGGTGCACCTATCAATAAACGTTGGACACCGGAATATAAACAGGAGCTTTTCAACAGTCGTATTGTCGTAACCAATCGTATTATCCGCGCTTTGAACGCAGTCAAAACGAAACCGAAACTGATGATTTCGGCTTCTGCCGTAGGTTATTATCCTTCGGAAGCGGAGGTGGACGAATATACCCGTACCCGTGGAGAAGGTTTTCTGTCCGATCTTTGCTATGCGTGGGAAAAGGAAGCGAAACACTGTCCCGAACCTACAAGGCTCGTTATTACACGCTTCGGCGTAGTGCTTTCTCCGGACGGGGGAGCGATGCAGCAGATGCTTCGCCCTTTGCAAGCCACCAAGATAGCCACCGCCATCGGTCCCGGTACGCAGGCTTTTCCGTGGATATCGATACGGGATCTTTGCCGTGCAATGGAGTTCTTTATCACTCACGAAGAGACACATGGGGTATATAATCTGGTTGCTCCGCAGCAGATTTCGCAATATGCTTTCACCCGTGCGATGGGAAAGGCTTATCGGGCATGGACAACGATGGTAGCTCCGCAACGAATTTTCCGTATCTTATATGGTGAAGCGGCATCTTTCCTGACTGCTGGCCAGAGAGTTCGCCCAACGCGTCTGACGGAGGCGGGATTTCATTTCTCCATTCCCAATGTCGGACGTCTTTTCAGAGGTACGGACCATAGTACGGTTACCTCTCTCGATCTGCACCGGTATATGGGACTTTGGTATGAAATAGCCCGCTACGAGAATCGCTTTGAATACGGACTTGTAGACGTCACGGCTACTTACACGCTCCGTCCCGACGGCATGATTCGTGTGGAGAACCGGGGATGCAAACGTAATTCTCCTTACGACATCTGCAAGACTGCCAACGGACATGCCAAAATACCCGATCCCGCACAGCCGGGCAAACTGAAAGTGTCTTTCTTCCTTAGTTTCTATTCTGATTATTATGTCTTGGAACTGGATGAAGAGAATTATAATTATGCCCTGGTAGGCAGCAGTACTGATAAATATCTCTGGATACTAAGCCGTACACCCCAACTGCCGGAAGAAATCAAGAAGAAACTCGTCACCGCTGCCGAGCGTCGTGGATACGATACGAGCCAGTTGAAGTGGATCGAGCAACTCTGATCGCAGGCATATACATATATCAGTTTATGCAATCCGCACCTAATAAATAATGGCAGTGAACACTAAAGTTACACTACGCTGATTTATCATAACTTTTAGTTATAAGGACGATGTTTATCGTCCTTTTTTTGTTTCGATACAAAGATAACATATTATATTTACTATCGAAAATATTTGTCTTTTTATTTGCATATCTCGTTTATTTTCACTATATTGTAGCAACATAAAAGATAAGCGTTATGAAAAAGAAAAGGAAAAGAAATAGGAAAAGCATAATTAGTTTTGCTGCTTCTTTCCCAAACGAAGAAAGCGCAATAAAATTCTACGAGAAAATAAGGTGGAAAGATGGAGTGGTTTCACCATTCGATCCGACATCTAAAGTGTACAAATGCAAGAACGGTAAATATAAGTGCAAGAATACTGGGAAATACTTCACTTATAGAACTGGGACATTCTTTGCTAATTCTAAAATGGATTTTAGAGATTGGTTGTACGCAATGATAATGCTCGCAAATCATGGTAATGCTATATCTTCATATCAATTAGCAGATGATTTGGATATTCCACAGAAAACAGCGTGGTATATGCTTCACAGAATAAGAACTGCAATGGCTAAAGAAAACAATCAGAAGTTATCTGGTGAAGTTGAGATAGACGAAACGTTCGTAGGTGGAAAGAATATTAATCGCCATAAAGATAAGAAAGTAGAAAAATGTCAAGGACGTAGCTACAAAGATAAAGCCCCTGTGTTTGGTGCTATAGAAAGAGGCGGGAAAATTTTTGCAAGGGTTGTCCCTAACACCCAAGCTAAAACACTCGTTCCGATTGTGAAAAAGAATGTTGAAGTAGGTAGTTCCGTTTATACAGATGGATGGAGCTACAAAGGACTAGAGAAGAAATACACGCAGATGTCTGTAGATCACGGCAAACACTTCTATGGGATGCTCCTAGTAACCGAAGATGGAGAAGTAATCGAAGTTACAACAAATAGAATTGAAAACGCTTGGTCTGTATTCAAAAGAACAATGAAGGGAACATACATTCACGTTAGTAAGAAGTATCTACAAAGATACGTTGACGAATTTGTTTTCAGATTTAACACCCGAAAAATTAGCAAATATGAGAGAATTGAATTACTTTTGCAATATGCAGCAGCTTAGATATTATGGCAAATAATAAAGACATAAAGAAGAACAAGCCTAAGAAGGAGAAGAAAAAAAGGAAGCCTATCTACGAGATACAGGGCTTCGTTCTCACTATACCCGAAGAAAGGCTAAAGGAGATGCTGCTAGAAATGAGCAAGCCAAATCCCGAAAAAGCTAAGGATTGATTTCGTGATACGGGTCATAAAATAATGGATAAATCATGCCACTATAACCTATAACAAAATAAATTCTGGGAGATTTAATTCCTGTTTTTCTATCAGCTTTATTATTTGATGTATATAATGCAAAATGATATATTTCAGGAAATATATCATTCTTTTTATGTAATTGTATTAATATTCTTTTTAGGTTTCCCTTAATATGAGATTTATGAAAATGAAAATTATGACTGCTATTTTGGATTAAATCATCTATTGTGTGTAGTGATATATATTTGAGGCTTGAAAAATATTCCTTAATATCAGTATTATCGAAACACGATTGGTGAAAATGATATGCTGTTTCTGATAAATCTATTAAGTCATAACAGATGACAGGACGAACCTGAATAGAAACTGCGATTGAACTATTTGAAATATTATCCCACTTGTATCTTTTATGAATATCCTCTATTTCTTCTATTCCAAAATCAAAATCCATTTTATTTCTTCTTTTTATCTATTCTTTCTTTATAATATGAATACATTGTATCAATAGATAATTCTTCATCAGAATAATCAAATGGACTTAACCCTTCCCTTTTTTCACTCCACGGCTTTTCGGCATGAGTTAAAAATACTAATTTGTCATGAGACATAGTACCATAATTTTGGTATATGGCTTCCAAGAAACTTTCTTGGTCTTTATCCAACATGAGTTTCTCTTTCATTTCTTTTAAAGAAAGTTTTAAGTCAACATTATCATTCGTTATTTGATCGTATATACCAATATGTTTAAATTGATTATAAATGCTTCTATATACTGGACCATTTACCCATGCTTCGGGTTTCTCATCAAATAACATCTCCTTGTTAAAATAGACCAAATGCCACGCTTGAATATAATACAATATCTTTTGTAATTTTAGCGGGCATACAGATATACCATTTTCCCAAAAATACAATAATGTAAATTCTGCAATATCTTTTATATTCATATTCGTTTTCATTCCCTCTATATTTTTCTGCAAATTAAAACAATTAAATCGAAAGATGTATCATTCATTAATAAAAATTGGCGATCGCCAACTATATAATTACCAATAAATCCTTATCTTTGCACTAAAGATACGAAAAATTGGGGAGAAATCCAATTTTTTGCAGGAAATAGTTATAGCCTAATCGTCATCAGAATCACCACCTCGGATAACAGAACTAAGGCTATCAGTGAACTTACTCGTTGGGTAAAGTGTACTTCGTCATATACTGACGTGGTGCGCTGCCATTGAGTAAGTGGGCTTGTGGTGAGCCTTGATGACGTATGGCAGTAGCACTACGTCTTTTTTTGTGACTTTGCGTATGGTTATTGCTGGATAAACTGACTTTTTAGTATTAACCAATAAAACACATTTTTCATGAGAAAGAGTCATTTACTTCTATTATTATTGATGTTTAGCATCAATATTCAAGCTCAAAGTATTAAAGTTAGCAAAACTGATAAGTTCACAAAAGACAAAGTTGTGTACACGTCTTATGAAAAGATTTCATCAGAAGCATTTATCGGTACTCAAACAGGAAAAAATATTGCAATATGTTTTGGTCGTGAAAATGGCTTAAACATGATATTGATGAAATGGCTAACAGGAGATGCGCGATTAGTAAGTGTAAATTCCAAAGTGGTATTTCTTGATGAAGAAGATAATACACATGAATTTACAGTATCAGACTATGCATCAGGAAGAGGGGAAGGAACAGTCGGAGCATTAGGAATGGACTTATGGGGACTTCGTATATTACTGTTAGGTGATTTATCTGTTTTTAAGGATCATATAATGACTGCTGTTAGAATATATACTACTGATGGATATTATGACTACAAAATCAAAAAAAGTGCAGCAGAAAAAGCAAGGAAAGCCTATCGTTTATTTGAGAAAGAAATACAGAAAGGAAATATTGATAAATGGAAATAACTCTATAAGCAAATTAATAACCCAATAAAAATGAGAATAACAAGTTTCAAAACAGCATCTTTGATAGCATTTGTAGGGTGCTTATTAAAAGCAGTCATGGTGATTATTTGTCTAATCACAGATATTTCATCGTTTGTATCCCAAATAGCAGATATAGTATCTATGTGTCTGATAGGCTTCTTCTTTATTTCACTATATACCAAGATAAATTGGAAAATAAAAAAATAGTGATTATCTTAGCAACCAATTAATACCGGAGGATTTTCCTCCGGTATAATAAAAAGTTATAATGAAATTTGTAAAATCAGTGTGGTGTAACTTTAGTGTTCACTGCCTAAATAATATAAGATTGTTTAGCGAAAGTATTTAACGGACGATAAACCAACTTTAAAACAACAGCAATTATGAATTACGAAATTATTCATCAGCCCGAACAAAAATTGTTCAAGACAGAAGTAGACGGTCGCACCGCCTTTGTACAATATCGCCTGATAGGTGATTCTCTTGATATTATCCACACAATTGTGCCACAACCCATTGAAGGGCGGGGGATTGCCGCTGCTTTGGTAAAAGCTGCTTACGCCTATGCATTAGCTAACGGGATGAAGCCGAAAGCAACGTGCTCTTATGCAGTGAAGTGGTTGGAAAGACACCCGGAAATAAATGGTTAAATACTCGCTTTTGATTCGTCGGAAAAGGAAATAATATTATCTTTGTAATTGGAAATCAATGAAGAAAAATAGTGTTATGATAAAAGAAGGTGAAAAGGTAAAAGTGGATCCTAGATTAACGGGACTCGATGAATGGATAGAGGGTACAGTAATTGATATTGAACATAATCCGTTCAAAGGCTTAGTTATAGCGATTCGTGATAAATTTAACCGTATTTTCTTTGGTGAGCAGAAATATTTTATTCCTGTAAATGAGGATAATGTATGTATGCAATAGCCTTTGATATGGTCATTACAGACCTACGTGCCAATTATGGAGAGCCTTATAACAATGCCTATTTTGAAATAAATAAAGTGTTGCGTCAGTATGAGTTTTATAATACGCAGGGTAGTGTATATCTAACAGAGAAAACTGATATGGCAAATCTTTTTCGTGCAATTGACGCATTGAAACGTATTCCTTGGTTTCAGGCGTCAGTTCGTGATCTTCGTGCGTTTCGTGTAGAAGACTGGTCGAACTTTACGGATTTTATAAAAGAAAATAAGTAGATAAGCTTTCAGGTCTGAATATGTATTCATGCCTGAAAGCTCCTTTTATTTCTCAATTACTGTTTCCACCTCTTCAACTGTGGAAAGTACTCCTTCATCGTTTTCCGTGCTTCCTCCACTGTGTATTTCACTTCCGAGTCTTTATTGAACTCATCCAGATAATTCAGATTAAGCTCGATCATCTCGTCCATGGTACACTCTTTCGTGAAATGTCCGTCCGCATAGCAATAGTGGCAATAATCTTCGTTCTTGCTACCGTCCGTTTCTTTTCCAAAAGTTGAGTCGTCTATCGGCATACCGCAACTTTGACAAAATTTTTGTTCCATCTTTTTTTGTTAGATTATAAGTTTATGTTACAAGACAAATGTAAGTAGAAATATTGGAAAAGAAGTAATCCGGTCTTGCTATTTATTCATTTATTTCTTTCCTGGTTTGCTTTTGGTGTTAATTGGTTTTCACGGGCAGCCGTTTCCACATCCAACGGGGAATCATTTTCCAGAAAAAGACCAGTATCCGGTAGCGCCAGTCGATCACTACTATCCGTTGTTTCCGCTCCAGTGACCAGGCGATGTGACGTCCCACTTTCGCTGCATCCATCAATAGCGGATAATGTTTCCCGTCGTTGAGCAAGTCGGTGGCAACAAATCCGGGACGGATATCAGTAAAACGGATATTCAGTTTTTGTAAATATGAAAGTTGTTCGAGAGCATCTATGTAAGTGTTCTGGAAACGTTTGGTGGCAGAGTAGGCAGGAGCCACTCCAAGTCCTTTCGTTCCCGCGATGGAGCTGATGACTGCCAGGTGGCCGCCTCCGCTTTTCCTGAAATAGATGAAAGCGGTATCCACCATGCGGATAAATCCCTCTACATTCGTGTATGCTGTGTTCAGCTCCACCTCCATGTTCAGATTCGTATTCTGAAAACCGATGCCCGAGCTAAGAAGAAACAAATCCATGCCGCCCACCTTGTCGATGAGCATATTCAATTTCTCGCCTGCATCTTCCTGGGTTACGTCCAACGCTTGAATTTGAATCTGATCCGGTGCTGCCCGTTGCAGGTTTTCGAGAGCGGATTGCCGTCTGCCGGCTACTCCGATTTGCCATCCATCCAGTAACAGACATTTTGCAACTTCTTGTCCGATGCCGGAGGTAGCGCCAATGATAATGGCTTTTTTCATTACTGATTTTTTTAGTAAGTTATAGGTTCAATAAATGTCGTATGGCCTGCCAGGGTGCATAAAGCAACATCCTCGGTCCGGAGAAACGCATCACCTGTCGCATTCGTTCGCGCATGACGGGTTTGTAACAATGTACGGTGCATTCCTTGCATGCACTCTTCTTCTCTCCAAACGGACAATGGTCGAGACGTGCGTGGGCATAGCGGAGCAACTCTTCACAGTCGGCACAAAGAATTGTATTTTTTTCTTTTTTCCGGCAATAGAGGCGGATCATCAACTCTACCGTTTTCTTTTCGTGCGCAATGCGTGATGCTTTCATCTCTTTCTTTTTTACACTTTGGAATGACAAAGATAGCGAAGATTATGCAGAAATGCAGGCGTATTCTGTTAAAATACACCTTCTTCTTTTTTCTATTTTGAAAAGCACCCTTTCATTTTGGTAGGGTATTTAGAGATTACTTTTTCAAAATGAAAAAAATATAGCATTGATTACAAGCTAATTATCAGAATCCTTTTCATTTTGGCATACTCTTGGCTATGAGGGGAACATACAAAATGATTCATGAGTTATGGAAGAGTACATTTCAGATAACAGTCTGTATATTCGGAGTAAGAATAATAGCATGATTAACCGGAAGATGATAGGGCGCGTGTTGGGTATGTTGCTATTTATCGAATTGGGGATGTTCTTACTTTGTGCCGGAGTGTCGGCTGGTTACGGGGAAAGTGATTATAAATACTTTCTTTACACCTGTATCATCAATGCTGTGGTAGGCGGATTGTTACTGCTCTACGGACGGGGAGCGGAGAATAAGATGAGCCGGAGAGACGGATATTGTGTGGTCACTCTTTCATGGGTGTTTTTTACCTTTTTCGGCATGCTTCCTTTTTATTTTAGCGGAAGCATTGATACGATAACCAATGCCTTTTTCGAAACTATGTCCGGGTTTACCACTACAGGAGCTACTATTCTCGATGATATTGAATCCCTTTCCCACGGTATGCTTTTCTGGCGAAGCCTGACGCAGTGGATCGGTGGTTTGGGGATTGTGTTTTTCACGATTGCCATTCTTCCTATCTTTACCACGGGAGGAGTGCAACTCTTCTCTGCTGAATCTACGGGAGTGACGCACGACCGTACCCATCCGAAAATCAATGTCATGGCCAAGTGGTTGTGGACAATTTATCTGGTATTGACAGTTTCGGAAACTGTCTTATTGATGTTTGGGGGCATGAGCTTGTTTGATGCCATTTGCCAGTCGTTTGCCACTACTGCTACGGGCGGATATTCTACCAAGCAGAACAGTATATCTTACTGGAATTCTCCGTATATAGAATATGTGGTGGCTATCTTTATGATTGTTTCCAGTATCAACTTCTCTTTGTTTCTGATGTGTTTGAAAGGAAAAGTCGGTCGTTTATTCAAAGATGAAGAGTTACACTGGTTTCTGGCGTCAGTGGGTATCTTGACTTTTCTTATCACGTTGGCGCTCGTCTTTCAAAATCATTATGACTGGGAACTGGCTTTCCGGAAAGCATTGTTCCAGGTGTCTACGGTGCATACTTCCTGCGGTTTTGCTACGGATGATTATAATATGTGGCCTCCTTTCACGTGGTTACTGTTGTTCATTGCGATGCTTTCGGGAGGGTGTACGGGTTCTACCAGTGGAGGTATCAAGAATATGCGGTTGCTGATTGTGGCGCGTGCCATCCGGAATGAGTTCAAACATCTGCTCCACCCGAATGCCGTGCTTCCCGTACGTATCAATAAGCAGACGGTGTCTTCTTCTATCGTAACTACCGTATTGATTTTCTTTGCTTTTTATCTGGTTCTGATCCTGATTGGGTGGACGGCTCTTTTGTTTTTGGGAGTTGGCTTTTCCGAGTCCGTCAGTACGGTTATTTCGAGTATAGGCAATGTCGGTCCGGGATTGGGAACTTGCGGGCCTGCATATTCGTGGAATTCTTTACCTGATCTGGCAAAGTGGATACTTTCTTTTCTGATGCTGGTGGGACGTCTGGAATTGTTTAGTGTACTCCTGTTGTTTTATCCGGGATTCTGGAAGAATAGATAAACTGTAAATCATGAACGGGCTTCTGAAACATCGTTGGAAGGGTTTGTGGTTGACGGAAACAATCTGTATCTTTGCAGCATGAAAAAGTTATTGTGTCCGCAATGCAAGATTGCAGCTATGTATGTGAAGAATGAACAGGGTGACAGGCTGCTGGTTTATGTGCTCGAAGATGGTGAAGTTGTTCCCAAATATCCGGAAGATTCGATGGAGGGCTTCGATTTGACAGAAGTCTTCTGCCTGGGATGCTCGTGGCATGGTTCACCTAAACGGTTGGTGAAACGATAGACCGGGAGACTCATGCTCTCATACTGATTTTTTTGATTTATGTCAACTAAAAGAGGAACGCAAATCAAGAACTAATTCATTGAATTTTCCGTATCTTTGCATCCGATTTTAGAACATAGACGTATGGCAACTTCTAAAGAAATGACGGCAGGGCCGGCATTACCTCTCATTTTAAAGTTTACGCTGCCGCTTTTACTCGGCAATCTGTTGCAACAAACGTATTCGCTTGTTGATGCTGCAATTGTAGGAAAGTTTTTGGGAATTAACGCGTTAGCTTCTGTTGGAGCCAGCACATCGGTGGTGTTTCTTATTCTCGGGTTCTGCAATGGATGTTGCGGAGGTTTCGGAATACCCGTTGCGCAGAAGTTTGGGGCGCGGGATTACAGTACGATGCGCAGTTATGTGGCCGTTAGTCTGAAACTGGCTGCGGGAATGTCTGTGGTGATTGCTCTTCTCACCTGTATTTTATGTGAGGATATTCTTCGGATCATGCGTACGCCGGAGAATATTTTCGAAGGGGCGTATGCTTATTTGCTTGTCACGTTTATTGGTGTGCCGTGTACTTTCTTCTATAATCTTCTTTCGAGCATTATCCGTGCGTTGGGAGACAGTAAGACGCCTTTTTGGTTTCTGCTGTTTGCGGCTGTTCTGAATATCATTCTTGATTTGTTCTGTATTTTGGTACTTGGCTGGGGAGTGGCGGGAGCTGCTATTGCTACTGTCTTTTCGCAAGGATTGTCGGCTGTTCTCTGCTACATTTATATGTACCGGAAGTTTGAAATATTGCAAGGTACTCCGAAAGAACGCCGGTTCCAGTCGAAACTGGCTAAGACGCTGCTTTACATTGGTGTGCCTATGGGATTGCAGTTTTCTATCACGGCTATCGGCAGCATCATGCTTCAGAGTGCGAATAATGCATTGGGAACAGCGTGTGTGGCAGCTTTTACGTCTGCTATGCGCATCAAGATGTTCTTTATCTGCACGTTCGAGAGTCTGGGAATTGCGATGGCTACGTATAGCGGACAGAATTATGGGGCAGGAAAACCGGAGCGTGTCTGGTTGGGAATTAAGGCGAGTGCTTTGATGATGATCGTTTATGCGGCATTTACATTCGTTCTTCTGATGGTGGGAGCTAAATATTTTGCATTGATCTTTGTAGATCCGTCGGAAACGGAAATTCTGTTGGATACCGAGTTATTCCTGCATATCTCCTGTATGTTCTTCCCGATGCTTGGTTTGTTGTGTATCTTGCGTTATACCATTCAGGGAGTAGGCTTTACCAATCTTGCCATGTTCTCCGGAGTGGCGGAGATGATTGCTCGTATTCTTGTCAGTCTCTATGCCGTACCGGTATTCGGTTTTATTGCTGTCTGCTACGGTGATCCGATGGCTTGGATAGCGGCAGACTTATTCCTCGTGCCGGCCTTTATCTATGTTTATCGCAGGTTGAAGAAGCAGGTATTTACGAATAGTCAGGTTACGCAAACGGTGGCATGATTGCCGGTTGGTGGCTTGCGTAACCCGACTTGCAGTTTGCATAACCCGGTTTGTGGCTTGCGTAACTTGGTTTGCTTTGATTTTATTTCGGATATTTTAATCTTGTACAGGGTATAGCGGGTTTCCGCTTTCGTCTACCTCTGTCCATTCTTTCACACTGACATTGGCGAATGAGATGGAGTTTTCATTGATAACTGCCCGGAAAAGGTATGAATTTCCGGCTGACAGGAGGTTGTTGGGTGGAGTGAGCGGAGTGGTGTAGGTACGTGAAAAGCTTTCTCCGTTTACCATCAGCTCCAGTGTCAAAGTCATGGGAGAGGAGCTCTTTACGGGTAACATGATATATTGTACGGTGAAGTCGTTGATTCCCATATCGGCTGCTTTGTCATAGCTGACTTCCGAAGTGATGATACCTGTTGACAAATCCATGATTGCGCCCGGTTTCGGTGGGGTGATGGTAGCGGAAAGTATCTTGTTTAAAGTGATATTTTCTCCTCCGGCGATCGCTACAACTACTTGCGTGGCTGCGTGTTGGTAGGTTATGGGGATATTTATCTGTGAACTGGCGATGTCCTGATGAACTGCGTGCCACCAAAGATAATCTACTCCGTTGGATAAAGGTTCGGATAGTCCGTTGGTGAAAGTAGGCGCCGGGCTGGTGGAATTGCATGATACGGCATAAAAGCTATAGATAGCATTGCTCAAATACATTTTATATCCTAGATTTCCTGTCAGTACACCGGGGGAGGAGGTGACATAGTTGCCTTGAGCAATGGGAGCGCCTGTGATATTGTTCGATGTGTTGGCTGTATAGGCACACAACCAGCTTTGAAGTCCTTTTCCCATGGGGGACATGGCTCGTGTGATGTTTCGTCCTTCTACGGAAGCACTGAAAGTAATCAGCGCATTCTCTTTGGCCGGATTACCGTTGTTGTCATCATTGCCGGAGCCGGATGAGCCTCCGTTATTTTCTTCGTCAGGATAGTTGATGTAGATATTGTTTTTGGAGCAGGCTCCCAGTAGCAGCATTGCTAAAGCAGATACGGCTAAATACTTTGTAATGCGGAATTTGATGTCCATAGTCAGGTTCTTTTTGAAAATTAGTAATTACCCCTATATACATTTCAAAAAGAATTTGGTTCATGGCTTAATCATATTTTTTTATGGAAATCGGCCTCTTTCTGTATGCAGAGAATGTTTCCGTATATGGGATGGCGGAACTCTATATATTCGGCATGGAGGTATAGTCTGTCTGCTTTCTTTCCGTAGAGTTCGTCTCCAAGTATGGGGCATCCCAAGCCTTCCGGATGGGCGGCGTGTACTCTTAACTGATGTGTGCGTCCGGTCAATGGATAGAAGACAATCCGGGTGTATTTTCTTGACTCATTGATACTCCTTTCTGATTCATCAATCCTGTTTGATTCGTTGAAAGTGTTTTCAGATTCACTGGTAATTCTTTCAGACTCACTGATTATCTGATATTCTGTAATCGCTTCTTTCCCGTGTTCGCTACTGACCATTTGCCGAGGACGGTCGAGAGGATTCAGACAAAGAGGGAGTTCGATTCTTCCTGTACTTCCTGTTCTTTCTGCTTTTGCTGTTTTTTTCGTTGATACAGTGTCCTTTGCTATTAATATAGCTTTCTCTGCTATTGGCTTTGTCTCTTTCTCTGTTTTTATTATCGCCCCATCCAGCACAGCCACATAGCGTTTCTTAATACTTCTGTTTGCAAATTGCGCCTGTAAATCCTGATGTACCTCTTTTGTTTTGGCAACGAGCAATAATCCTGAAGTAGCCATATCGAGCCGATGTACAATCATGGGACCGGTAGCTTCGGGATATTTTTTCTTCAAACGATGATAGACTGAATCTCTGTCCTCTGCTTTTCCCGGAACGGACAACATCCCTGCCGGTTTATTGACTACCAGTAACCATTCATCCTCAAACACGATTTCTAGTTCTTCCTCTTCATGAACAGGATTCAGCAGTGGATTTTCGTCTATCTCCAATCCTTGCAGCATGTGTTGCAGAATTGGTTCGCATTTCCCTTTGCAGGAAGGATAATAATATCCGTGATGCCGGATTTCGTTTTTAGGAGAGTCGCCCCACCAGAATTCAGCCATAGCCAATGGCTTTAATTGATGAAGATACGCATATTGCAATAACTTAGGCAAAGCACATTCACCCGCACCGGCAGGAGGAACTTTCTGAACCGTTTGCTCAAAAATAGTATATAAGTCTTTCACCTCTCCTTGGGCGTTTAGCATCCGGAACTGCTCGAATAATTTTCTTTGTAAAGCTGCCGAACGTTCTTTTCGTTCGGTTTTCAGTCGTTCTATTTCAATATCGAAGTGCCTGACTTCCATTTCGAGCTCTTCCAATCGTTTCTTCCATTCCTTTTCCAGTCGTTTGTATTCCGCCTTTTGGTATTGGCTTTCCCGAATCAGGGAGGCTTGTTCTTCTTCGGAAAGCTCCGGAGATGACTGGCGGCGAATCTCTCTCGCCTCCTTTGCCATTTTAAGCTCCGCTTTTGCTTGATTCAAAACAGCTTTAGCCTGTTCCGTTTCTATCTTCCATTTCTCTTTTGAATCGAGATAAGAACTACTGTTTTCCAATTCACGAATACGGATATTAATGGCAGAAATCTGTTCTTCTTCGATTTTGAAGAATCCCTCCGGTTGTAATAGGTCATAAACAGGAGGAACGAAATAAGGATGCAGATTCTTTCCGGCCAGATTGCCGGAGAAAGCTGCAAGATAACCAATCTGATTTTCTTCGTTGTTTGTTATTCCGTTGTCCGTTTGCACAATCAACACTCCAAACATCTTTCCGGAAGCCAACTCCTCTTGCCATTCTTTCCGGCTTGCGATATATGCTTTCACTTCTTCCGCAGCCAACACACACAATGGATGGGGTGTATAATGGAAAGGATAAGTGAATTTTTCCGGCAACGCAAGGTGAGAAACGGGTTTCTTGAAAAAATGTATCATCGGTTTATATATATGAATGAATGTGATTACCTTTGCAAAAGTAACGTAAATCCGCGAATTTTATTCTATATTTGTTTGAGAGTTTGAGTGAGATAACGTGGACGTTTGAATGAAATTGTATGGATAGGATAGAAGAAAAACCAAAATTTGCCTTTCTTGGCAACAGTCACATGGCTTTTTGGGCACTGGATATCTATTTCCCACAATGGGAATGTCTGAACTATGGTGCTCCCGGTGAAGGGCTGGCCTATGTGGAGTCTTTTGCGGTAGACACTTCCGGTTGCCAGGTCGTTGTTCAATTCGGAACCAATGATATTTATCAGTTGAACGATGAAAATATAGATGAATATGTAGAGCGTTATGTAAAAGCGGTTCTTGCCGTCCCTTCACTGAAAACATATCTTTTCTGTATTTTTCCGCGTAATGATTACGATGATTACAGTACGGCCGTAAATAAATTTATCCAGATCCTTAACCGGAAGATACACGAAAAATTGCAGGGAACAGATATTGTCTATCTGGACGTATTCAATCGTTTATTGCAGGATGGCAGGCTGAATCCGGAGTTGACTCTCGACGATTTACATTTGAATGGTAAGGGGTACAGTATTCTGACAGAAGCACTGAAACAGGCTTCCGGTTTGTAAAACATACCTAAATACTTCATTCCTTGCTTTTATTTATAAATTTGGTGGCATATCAGTTTATTTTTCCTATTTTTGTCCCCAATTTAATAGTAAATAACCCCCATAAAAACGATAAGACTTATGGAAAAAGTAATTATCAATTCGTACGAAGAATTCGAAAAACTAGTAGGCCAACAGATAGGTGTTTCCGATTATGTGGAACTCTCGCAGGAACGTATCAATCTTTTTGCTGATGCAACGCTGGATCATCAATGGATTCATGTAGATACGGAACGTGCGAAAGTAGACAGCCCTTATCATAGCACGATTGCTCACGGCTACCTGACATTATCCATGCTTCCTTATTTGTGGAATCAGATTATCCAGGTAAATAACCTGAAAATGATGATTAACTACGGTATGGACAAAATGAAATTCGGTCAGGCTGTATTGTCAGGACAGAGCATCCGTCTGGTGACTACTTTGCACTCGCTGACTAATCTGCGTGGTGTGGCAAAAGCGGAAATCAAGTTTGCTATCGAAATAAAAGACCAACCAAAGAAGGCGCTGGAAGGAATTGCTGTGTTCCTTTATTATTTCAATTAATGGCAAGCTGTTAAAGAAACAGATTTTATCCCCGGAAATGATCGAAATACGTCTTAAAAGTTAGATACAAAAACTTTTGGGATGTGCTTCAGATGGATCGTTTCCGGGGATAATTTTATCCTTTTACTCCCATAAATCTGAACGGCTGTGCCGGTTTAAACTCTTTCGTTGCATTTCCATGATAAGTTTCACCGTTGGCGATAGATAATTTGAGTACCGGAGCTCCTTCCGACAAGTCTGTTTCCCGTAAGTTTACCCAGAATGTATTAGGTGTCAGACTTGATTCGAAGAAGTAGAGCAAATTCTTACTATCCGATACCGTTCTCCATTGTGTGGTGGAAATTTCCGGAAATTCGGGAGTGGATATGCCATAAGGAACAGAAGTATTACGGATAACGCTGAATACGCTTGCTATGGCTATTCTCACATCATCTGTTTGGGGCAGGGCATTGATATAAAAACTGGCTCTTGCAAAACGGTCGGACGGACGGTTGGTTCCGGGCAGGAAGCTCAATCCTCCTATTGATTTCCAGTATTCGTTTAGTGCCAGTTGCTTGTTGTAGGTAGGGGAGTTGGTCATTACTTTGTACTCCTTGCTGTGGTAAACAGTCAGCTTTCCACCCGTATATTCGAATATCGCACAATCGCCCGTTGCGTCGGAAATAGATAAATGCAAGGTTGCCAGGCGGGAACCATCCGGCATCAGGTCCGATACCACTTGGAAAGTGTTTTCATCAATGAAAGCGACAGCCTCGTCTACGGTGGCGAAGTTATCCAGCATATATTGCACCCATGCAGTAATGGCAAGTCCCGGTTTACTTTGATCTCTGACCGGATACTCCGTCTCGGGTAACCATAACAGATTGGCAACCAATCCTTTTTCATTCATCCCGTCTGTACTGGCAATCTCGAAAGCTGAAGTCACCACGCTGCCATACTTGGACGTCCATTGCAGGGAGTTGGCTCCCGTTTCTCCATTTCTTTCCATACCTTTGGGAAATACCCAAAGATTGCTGTGCATTTCTGTTTTCCAGTCCATAGACCGGCCGGTTACCACCATTCCATTTTTTCCCGAATAAACGACTCTTGTACACATAATTTTAATTTCTAGTTAAAGGTTTATTATAAGCTGCTTTCACGAGGTATTCAACCGATGCGGATTCATCTCGCAAAAGCATATTCTCAAAACAATAACGTTTCATTTATGTTTTAGATACATATCAGATATTAATAAAGTATCAAAAAACAGGTATTATGTCATTAAGTAATCTTCTCATCATATTTTCGTCATCGTTTATGGCGCTGTTTCCGGTGATAAATCCTTTGGGGAATGGTTTTGTCGTCAATGGATTTTTTACAGACCTCGATCCTCAACAACGGAAAGCAGCCATTCAGAAGCTGACACTCAATTTTATAATGATCGGTGTAGGGACATTGGTGATAGGACATTTGTTTCTGTTGATTTTCGGTTTGGCTATTCCTGTTATTCAGTTGGGAGGTGGAATGCTGATTTGTAAAACGGCAATGGAGCTGTTGGGCGATTCGGGTTCGTCTGATAAAGAAGAAGCCAGTAAGAATGTAGACGGTTTCAGATGGAAAAACATCGAGCAGAAGATATTTTATCCCATCACGTTTCCTATCAGTATCGGACCGGGCAGTATATCGGTTATCTTTACTTTGATGGCGTCTGCCAGTGTTAAAGGCAAATTGTTGCAAACTGGGATTAATTATTTGGTCATTGCGCTTGTTATTATTTGTATGGCGGCCATCTTTTATGTATTCCTTTCACAAGGACAGAGGTTTATTCAGAGGTTGGGACCGGTGGGAAATCAAATCATTAATAAGCTCGTTGCTTTTTTCACTTTTTGCATCGGTATCCAGATTTCGGTGACGGGTATATCCCAGATATTCCATCTGAATATACTCTAATTGAACGGTGAGATAAAAGCGATAGAAATTATCTGTTTTTCTTTGCTTTCATGGCTTTCAGGGTGTTTTTTCGTACGGAACGGATAGCGGGAACCAGTAAGTCGGGCTCCATGATTTCCAGTATTGTGCGTAGTTCCTGTTGCAGTTCCGGGATGGAGCGTGTCAGTTGATAAGCCAGTTTCATGCAGAGCGATTGCACGCCCGGTGGTTCCTCGCGGGATATCATGCGTTCCATGCAGAAATCAAGGAAATCCACTCGTGGCGGATCGGCGGCAGGTTGCTGGCATATCAGGTTCAGGATCATTCTCCGTTTTCCCGAGTGTGGGCAGGTCATGGCAGCGTCAATCAATTCTTCTTGTTTCCGGCTCAACCATTCTACATCTGCCTTTGAGAAATGCGTACATACCCACAATGCCTGATAGGAGACGATAGCGTCTTCGTCGAATATCAGTTGGTAGATTTCTTCTCTAAGCCGTTCATCATCCTGTATAAAGTGGAGTACCTCTCTGATATCTTCAATGTGTACTCGTTCGGATAATCTTGCACGTAGGTTCATGTAGCTTTCGTTTGGGGGAATTAATCTCTATTAGCGGAATCAGCTTCCGGCAGTTGCAAATGGAGAATGGGGAAAGGTTTGCCCATGCTGTCCGTTTCATCTCTGCCGATGATTTGGAATCCCAAATGGAGATAGAACTGGAGTGCTTTTTCATTCTGCTCGTTTACGTCCACCTTATCCATATGTTTTTTGTCTCTTGCATATTCCATTAATCGTTTGCCATATCCTTTTCCCTGCTCGTCGGGGTGTACGAATAACATTTCGATCAGTTCGTCACTCAATCCCATGAAGGCGGCAATCTTTCCGTTGGCATTCCGGATAACAAAAAGTTCAACAGCGGGTAGATAATGCTTCCGCACCAGTGGTTTATAGAACTGGATATGTTCTTCCGTCAGGAAATCATGCGTGTGGCGAACGGACATTTCCCATACATGGAGGATTTCATCATAGTCTTCCGGAGTAGGTTGGGAGATGCCGGGCAGGTAGTAGCACTGGTGGTCGTAGATGTTTCCGTTGTAAGTCAGTTCTGCCTGATGAAGTGTACCTTCGTAGATGAAACCGTTCTTTTTCAGTACTTTCTGCGAACGTTTATTGTGCGGATAACAGGTCGCTGTGATGAGGCTAAGCCGCAATTCTTCAAAGCCATAGTTGAGGACACCCTGCACTGCTTCGGTCATGTATCCTTTGCCCCAATAAGATTCGTCGAGCCAGTAACCCAACATTCTCACTTGCGGATTTTCGCGTTTAGGATCGGGGATAATTCCTACGGAACCGATTAGCTGTTTCGTATCTTTTAGTATCACTGCCCATATCCCCTCCTGGTTGATAAATGTGGAATGAAGTATCCGGCGGGATTCATCCAACGTACGATGGGGCGGCCATCCGGCATTATTTCCCAGATTCGGGTTCTGGCAACAAGCGAAAAATGTTTCTGCATCTCTTTCTTCGAAAGGGCGGAAAAATAAACGTTCTGTATGGAGCGTCACGGGGGGAATACTTTCTATTTCAGTTTCCTGTCTTGCTTTGTTTTTCGATTCGTTTGCAGTTCTCCGATATACGCACTCAATCCGGTTTCCGTCAGGATCGAGGACTACACTTTCAAAGTATCCGTCTCCCGAAGTACGCGGTTCGCCGGCGATGGTATATCCTTCCGAACGCATTTGTTCGGTGAAGCGTAATACTTCTTCCTGGCTGGGAAAGGTGAAAGCAAAGTGTGTCAGTCCAACCCTGTTTTCTTCAATGGGAGTGTTCTGTACATCTGTACGACTCATCAGTTCCAAGTCTGTTCCCTCTCCAAAAGAGATAAAATAGGACTCGAATCCTTTCTTGGGATTGATATATTTTTCGTTGCTTTTTCCTCCGAAGAAGCGGACATAGAACTCTTTTAGTTCTTCCAGACGAAAAGTCCAGATAGCGATATGATGTAGTTTCATATAAATGAATTTTCTAATTTCTATTACTTTGTTTCTATCTTCATTTGTACCGAACGTACTTTGTCTCCATCTTAATGCTGCATTATATATTCGTAAACGATACGGGAAATATTAGCGATAATCTTACTGTTCGCCTGATTATTTTCTTCAGAATTCTTCACGAAGACAGCTATACTATAAGTACGTCCACCGGGCAAAAGTACGAAACCGATGTCATTACAACCGATTTGTTGTCCTTTCGCATTAAGATCTCCCGTTCCGGTTTTATGACCTACGGTTACTTTTTTGTCGAGCAACGGAGCAACCAGACGGTCTTGTCCGGTTTGACACTCCACCATTGTTTGAAAAATGAAGTCTTTGTACACGTTGGGAAATAATGGCTTCTTACGGAATATTTCCACTAATTCGGCTGCGGCTAACGGAGTAGTCCAGTTTTCATAACATAGGTTCAAGTCTTCGTGCATGGCAGTTTCCGTACCGGCAATGGCACATTCCCGAATTCCTAGTGAATGGATATACTTGTTTACGGCATCCGGACCTCCCTGATAATCAAAAAGAATATCGCAGGCATTGTTGTCACTCTGTTGGAGTGTATATTTTAGCAGGTCGGCAATACTCATTTCAATTTCACCCTGCGGATATTTATCCCGTAGCGGACTGTAAGTATCCGGCTTTAAATCCGATTTTTTAATGGGTAACCTGGTTTCCAGCGATTGCTTCTGTTTTCCCATATAATCTGCCAATGCTAATGCCTGATGAAACTTGAATACGCTCATCAGTGGATAGTGAATATCATTATTGACAGTTACCGTATCTTTTCCATCAATGATGACGGCTATTCCTATTTCGGCCTTCTTTCCTTTGATGGCTTCTTTCAACTGTGTCTCAAGTTGAGTTTGTCGGGCAAACAGGAGGGTGGGGACCAAACAAAGAAATACTATGAATGAACGCATAATCAATTTCTCTTTTAACGGGTTACTAATTCTCTATTGAAATCATATTTTCTGTTGAAGTCACAAAGGTATAAATAGTAATTGCCTTTGCAAATTCTTACTTGAAATTTATAGTTGTATAATGAATATGTAGAGTTAGTTTCTCAATTTTTGTAGTAATGAAAATATTGATACAGAAATTAGGTTTACTATTTCATTTATGTTATTTTTGTGATATCTTATTACTGAAATATATACTATGTAAATATTTGGAAGTAGTAAACACCATTAAAAAACAAAACTAATATGAGCACTTTTCGTTCTATAGAAGAACTTGTCAAAAGTCTGGACAGGGAGAAAGAACTTCTGAAAGAAATGTTTGCCAAACGGAAGTCTCTTTCGTTCCGCTACGATTATGCGCTTGAAATGACAGAGTACAAAGAAGAGCGTATCCGTTATCTGATTGACTATGGGGTTATCCGGGATACTGGTGACTTTCTGGAAATGGAAGATATCTATCTGAAATTCTTTGAAGATGTGCTCGAAGTAAATGAAGAAATCAATGTTTCTTTCGTGCAGGATTACCTGACGCGACTGAATGAAAATATTGACTATTATCTGAAAGAGAATAACGAGCAACGTAAATACAACTACCAGCGTGAAGTGAAACGCTGTCTAAAAAACATCGCTCTGACTACAGTCCGCAATGTGATGGACTTGAAAAGGAACATGGATAATACTTATAAGAACGAACCGAATTATAAGATAAAGAAAACCAAACTCGTCCGGCTTGATGAGAAACGGAACAATATTGCTCTGCTGATCCGTAAAAGTGAGGAATTGATAGACTACGGACAGCCTATTTTCTTCCGAGTGGCGATGGACGTACAGATGCGGAATGTAGTAAGTGATGTAAAACTTCAGCTAAATGACTCGTACCATAACCTGATTGAAATCCAGAAACAAATCATCCATTATCTGAATCTGATAGATTATCAGAACCGCATCTTTGAGAAAGTAAAGAAGTTGAAGTACCTGAAAGACCAGTTCTTGTTGGAAGAACATACAAGTATCCGTTCTGTTGCCGCACAAAAAAATCCTGTCTGGATGGAGCCGCAGGTCGGTTATCGCATCAAGCTTTCCATTGATAATCTACGGACTTCCGATGAGGCTTTTCAGATTTTGAAGAAACTTGTCGCGCGGCAGAGAAATTCTCCGAAAGGAATGAAACAACTGGCAGATGCCATTCCGGAAGGATACCTGGATGGGCAGTCGCAAATGATAGATACCGTAAACTTGCAGGAAGTGCATAATTCATTTATGGCGTCCAGCACCCACCTGTTCTCTTTTGTGATGAACTATCGCTACCGGAAAGAGGTGACACGTGGAGAGAAATTAATCTTTTTCTGCCAACTGGCGTCACAGTATGCCGACGAACTTCGCTTTACGGATACTTATGAAATCTCCGATGAAGTGGAATACCCTTTAATATATGCCAAATGATGTATGCTGAATACTAAAAACAGATGACCATGAAATACACTGAAGAGATATTTAATATACTTAGCAAAGGGGGATTCATTTCTTCCAATAGTGTCTCTACCCAAGTGAAACGCTTGTATGATGCCATTGAGGAAGATTTGCCCGATTATTATGATTACTACAAAGGCATCGGTTTTTATCTGGAAGGCGGTGACGGTTATTACTACTTTACCCGCAAGGAATCGAAAGTCGATTTGGAACGTAAACTGGAAGCAATTCAGAAGTGGATTGATTACCTGAGTTTCCTGAAAACCTATCATTCGGCATTCGGCCCGGGCTTTCTGTTTCGTGCTGCTGATATTGAGATTCAGATAGGATGCGATATCGAACTGAAAGAAAAGGCAACTAAACTGTTTTCGGATAAGAAGAAATATGATGAAGTAGTCGGCAAACTGCTGAAAGAACTGGAGAGTATAGGACTGATAGAGAAAGAAAACGAACTTGACGGGACGTATAAAGTATTGTCGGCTTTCCATTATATGGAGGACTTGGTTGATTGTATCACAATTTCAGAGGAGGTGCAAGATGAGATACCTGAATAAGATTATTTTTCTGAACAGTGCCCATATTCCATACGCAGAAGTGAAGTTGGATGGGAACGTACATTTTATAGGTACGCAAGGTGTCGGTAAGAGTACGCTGCTCCGTGCCATCCTCTTCTTTTACAATGCTGACAAACTAAGACTGGGTATTCCGAAGGAGAAGAAAAGCTTCGATGCTTTTTACTTTCCATACGCCAATTCTTACATTATCTATGAAGTGATGCGGGAGAATGGGGCGTATTGTGTGGTAGCTGCCAAATCCCAGGGACGGGTGTTTTTCCGTTTTATTGATGCGCCATTCCAACAGGACTGGTTCATTGACGAACACAATGTGGTACATTCCGAGTGGGGACGCATCCGTGAACATATCGGTTCGAAGATTCAGATTACTGCACAAGTGACTAGTTATGAAATGTATCGGGACATTATTTTCGGTAATAACCGCAAGCATGAAATGATACCTTACCGCAAGTTTGCCATTGTGGAAAGTGCAAAATATCAAAATATTCCCCGTACGATACAGAACGTCTTTTTAAATTCCAAACTGGATGCTGACTTTATAAAAGATACCATTATCCGTTCGATGAGTGATGAGGATATCTCTGTTGATTTGGACTTCTATCGTAGCCAGATAAAGGAATTCGAGCAGGAATACAGGGACGTGATGCTTTGGTTTACAAAGAACAAGAATGGAGAAGTGCCTGTCCGGAAGATGGCGGAGAAAGTAATGAACGCCTATCGTGACTTGATTTATACTCAAAAGCAGATTGGTGAAGGGCGTGCGGAGCTTAACTTTGCGGAGAAACAGGCTTTGCATGAGATTCCGTTAGTGAAGGAAGAACAGGCTAAAGCGGAGACGGAACGTGAACGGTTGCTGCGGCTTATGGGTGAACTGTAACAAAAGTACACCAATGAGCGTGATGGCTTGATTAGGGATATAGGTATAATAAACGATTTGCTCAAAAAGATACGTGAGAAACGTCTGCATTACGAGCAGATGCAGATTGAAGAAATCATCAAACGGGTATCTTGCGAAGAATTACTGATTCAGGAACTTGAACAAGTCCGGAATATGAAATCGGAACTGACAAGGGCTTATGAGGATGTATTGAGCAAGTACCGATTGCTGTTTGAGAAACTGGAAGCTGATTTCCGTACTTTTGAGAATAGCCAGCGAGCACGGATAAATGCTCGGAATGCGGAGATTGCCGGCAAACAGGAGGAATTGATGCAACAACTTCGTGTGGAAGAAGAGAAAGTAAGGGCAACGCAAGAAGAGAAAGTGCAGACTGTGGATAATCGTATCCGGCAGTTGCGCGATGAACAGGCACAGTGTAACCTGAAACTTCAAAAGGTGAAATACGAACATCCCCATCAAAAGGAAATGTCCGATTGTGAAGACGGTATCAACGAACTGCGCAAAAAGGACAAGGAACTGGAACTTAATATTCGTCAGCAACAGGGAGAAATAAAGCAGTTGAGGCAGGAGTGTGAATGGAAAGTGAAAGAATTGAAATGGGAATTTCAGGCAAAGATGGAGACCGTTTGTAAAGAACGGAATGCGATTGAAGAACAGTTGCAAACATTGGACGCCTTGATTGAGAAACGAAAAGGTTCTTTGTGTGAATGGCTGGAGAAGAACAAACCGGATTGGCAGGAGACGATAGGCAAGGTGGCGGATGAAGAACTGGTGTTGTACAACAATGAACTGCAACCTCAATTAGTGAATAAGGAAGCTACTTTGTTCGGCGTTTCACTCAATCTGACAGCAATCGAGCGTTCTGTCCGCACTCCCGAGGAAATGAAGCAGGAGCGCGATAGGCAACAAACTGCCCGGCAACTTTGTACCGACCGTCTCACCCGACTAGCGGAAGAAGAGGGGGAAGCAGTTTCTTCTTTGGAGAAGAAGTATTCGAAGCAAATACATGGTATTCTGGAAGAACAACATCTGATGGAAGCCGAGCGAATGCAGATTCCTGCAAAATTGAAGAACCTGCAGGCTGATTACGCCTCATGGAAGACGAAGGAGGAGGAATGGAAAAGAGGATGTACTGAAGAATTGAAGGCACAACTGGATGAAATCGGACACCGTCTCTATGTGGCGGAAGGAGAGAAGCAGAAGTATTTGGATGAACGGGAAAAACTGTTGAAAGCCTGCCGGAAAGTGTATAATGACAGCAGGACGGAACTCCGGAAGGAACTGGAGGAGTTTGTTGCGGGCGTTCAGCAAGAGATAGACCGGATGAAACAACAGACTGCGGAGCGGGAAAAGGAACTGAAACAGGCACAGGAGAATGAACTAAATGGAAAGGGTGCTGATACGGTCACTATCCGCAAGTATGATGACAGGCTTGCCGAAATAAATAAAGAATTGGAATTTATCAGCAAATCCCGTCCGCAAGTTCTTTATTATGAAAGAGACAAGGCGGAACTGTTTGATAAGGAACCTGCTACGCGAAGCCGGAAGAAAGAACTGGATGCGAAGCTGATTGCATTGGACGAACGTTTCGCTTTGAAAAAGGAGAAGTTGCAGCTTCAGAAAAAAGGGGCGGACGAGCATCTCGACCGGATTGGCAAGGAATTGCACCTGCTGGAGGACGGATTGAAAAAAGTGGATATGTTCCGGAAAGATGAAACTTTCTGTCCGCCTTCTGTGATAGAAATAGGAGAGAAGCCTACTCGGAAAAATTGCGATGTTATTGTGGAAGAGTTGAAGTCGCTCATCGTATCCACTATCAGAAAAACAGAAGAATTCAAGAAAGCGGTGACGCAGTTCAATGGAAACTTCTCGTCAAAAAACACATTTCATTTCCGTACGGAACTGGTTGGAGAACAGGATTATTATGATTTCGCTTCCAATCTGTGCGAGTTTGTGGATAATGATAAGATTTCCGACTATCAGAAACATATCAGTGAACGGTATACGGATATAATCCGCCGGATTTCGCAGGAAGTGGGAGGACTGACCCGTAATGAAAGTGAGATACACAGAACAATAAAGGATATCAACGACGATTTTGTCAAGCGGAATTTTGCCGGAGTAATAAAGGAAATAGCTCTTCGCCCGCTTCAGAGCAGCGATAAACTGATGCAGTTATTGCTGGAGATTAAACGGTTTAGCGATGAGAACCAATATAATATGGGAAAGGTTGACTTGTTCTCGCAGGATTCCCGTGAAGATGTCAATGCGATGGCTGTCCGGCATTTGTTGTCGTTTATGAAATTCCTGCTTGACGAGCCGGGACGCAGACGGTTGGCGCTTGCCGATACATTCAAACTGGAGTTCCGCGTGAAAGAGAATGATAATGATACGGGATGGGTGGAGAAGATAGCCAATGTAGGTTCCGACGGTACGGACATTCTGGTGAAAGCAATGGTCAATATCATGCTGATTAATGTGTTCAAAGAAAAGGCGTCACGTAAGTTTGGTGACTTTAAAATCCATTGTATGATGGATGAAATAGGCAAGTTACACCCCAACAATGTGAAAGGTATTCTAGACTTTGCCAATTGCCGGAATATATTGTTGGTAAATAGTTCTCCCACTACTTACAATGTGGAAGATTATCGTTATACCTATTTATTGAGTAAAGACGGGCGGTCAAACACACAGGTTGTCCCATTGTTAACCTATAATAAGATAGAAAAATGAGTGGCAGTTTATTTACATTGGCGATGGCGAGGCTGGTTCTGAAAATGCTGGGCGGCGAGCTCATACCTTACACAAAGTTTGATGGACTGATAGCAAATAGATTAATGGATGAGGGAATCATCACTATTGTTCCCCGAGGGAGTAAGCGTAGTTTTCGTATGATTGATCCGGAAGGATGCCGTATCTACATCTCCCAGAATTATACTTCCGGCATGGAGCTGGAAGATTGGATTGAGATGAAGAACTGTCCGGATGAAGTGTTACGTTCGGAGCAAGTGGCGAAGGCGGGGGACTCTAAATTGAGATATACCCGTACGTTCAAAGGTTTTCTCCTCAATTGTTATACGCCTATAGAAGCTACTTTTCATGGCGAACCATGTGTTCTTTCTCCCTTGCAAGGCACTTCTATTTTCATGCAGGATTACGAATATTTTCGTATTCCTGAAGATGTTGTAGTAGTGGGTATAGAGAATGGAGAAAATTTCCAGCATATCCGTGCCCAAAAGTACTTGTTTGAAGGAATGAAAGTTCTTTTCGTGTCCCGTTATCCGCAATCGAAGGATTTGTGTAACTGGCTAAAGATAATCCCCAATCGCTATATTCATTTCGGAGACATAGATTTGGCTGGCATTTCTATCTTTTTAAATGAATTCTATGTAAAATTGGGCAATCGTGCGGAATTTTTCATTCCTGCGGATGTGAAGAAACGCCTCAAGGACGGAAACCGGCAGCTTTATGATAATCAGTATTTGCGTTATAGGGCTATGTTGGTTTCTGACGAACGTTTAAGGCCGTTGGTGGCAATGATTCATAAATATGGGAAAGCGTATGAACAAGAAGGATATATAAAGTATTAAATTAGTCATATGATTACACTGGATAATTTTGAGAACTTTGTCCCCTATAAGATATTAGTGCGCGGGGAAGAGTATTATGATACAGATGCCGTTTCCGAACTGGAAGAAACCTCACCCGGTGAATGGACTGCAACCGTAGAGGGAACGGATGATTATAATGTAGAAATATCTATGAACGGAAAGGAAGTAGAATCCTGGTACTGTGATTGTCCGTGTGATGGAGAAATCTGCAAGCATGTCGTGGCAGCACTTCTGGCAATTCGTGATAATAATAAACGAGTAAGTCGTAGTGCATTTTCAAAAATGAGAATAGTTACAAAGGAAGAAGAGGTTGTACAGCCCGATGTGGACATCAAACAATTGCTGTCATTCATTAGTCCGCAAGAAATTTCTACATTTATCAGTGAATATGCCTCAACGAATCCGGAATTTAAGGCAGCGTTTTTGAAGCGTTTTATATTCAAGGAATCGTCTTCGACATCAAAGGGAAAAGATTATAGAACGGAAATCCAAAAGATTTTTAATAGTTTCGGTGACAGTAAAAAGTCTCGTTATCATAATCGTTATAATGATTACAGTCGTGATTGGGAAACTGTTTTCAATCGAATGGATGTTTTTCTGAAGAAAGCAGACTTCTTTTTGAGTCTGGGAGATATGGATAGTACTATTGCCATAGCTCTTCAAACACTTCGTTCTATCGGTGAGAATTATGAGGATGAATTACTATATATTGACGATGATGATGACTTTGGCACTTCCCTTTATTGTGAGCATGCAGGAGGTTTACTCATGAAAGTGGTTGGACATCCTAAAACAACTCAGAAACAAAAGACGGATATTCTACAGGAATTACGTCAGATTGCTGAAATATCTACTTATCGAAATTACGGAATCTATGATATAGATGAACTTATGATGCAAATCAATCTTTCGATTCAGCCGACAGAAAAAGCCTTGGAATTGATTGATGGACTTCTTGAAACAAGAAAGGACACTCATGATTTATATCAGTTAGTTCTTCGCAAAGTCAACTTATTATTGGAGCAGAATGAAGAGCAAAAAGCGAATGAAATGATCCGCCAATATCTTTATCTGACTGAAATACGGGAGATGGAGGTTGAAAAATTGATTGTCCGTTGCCAATACGATGAAGCCATCCGTTTGCTGGATGAAGGAATAGAGATTGCGAAAGAAGAGATATATCCCGGTACCGATAGTAAATGGTTGGAAATAAAACTTAAGATTTACGAGACGACCAACCGGACTTCCGAAGTAATTGATACATGTCGTCTATTGTTTGTGACAGGCAGGGATAAACTGACATATTACAATAAACTCAAAACTCTGATTCCGAAAGAACAATGGAAGAGTTTTCTGGATGCGATGATGAAGGAAACAGAATTTAGTAACTATTTTTCTTTCGGTGGAAGTGCTGAAGCTGATATCTATGTGAAAGAACAGGATAATGAGCGTCTGTTCACCTTGTTGTCATCAACTAGATATGATCAACTGGAAGCATTGATGCGGTATGCTCATTATTTGAAGGATACTCATTCGGAACAGCTGATTGCTATGTATACTTCTTCGTTGAATGACTATGCCGAACGGAAAATGGGACGGAGGAATTATGAATTTATCGCACAAGTGTTACCGTGCATACATAAACTAAAGGGAGGACAGACTGCAGTGAAAAACATAGTAGCGGAATTTCGGATAAAATATAAACGTCGTCCGGCAATGATGGAAGTGTTGAAGGATTTTTGAAAAGACTTTATTATAAGTTTTTTTGTATCTCTGTAGTTTAGGGATGATAAAGTTCGTACCTTTGTAAAGTTACAAATAAGAATGATAATGAAGAAGTCTATAAAACGTTTACCCAAATGTACACAGGAAGAATTGACAGTCTTGCTGGATTTAGTGTGTAAAAGCATCGGGAATTGTCAGATGGTTATCCTGTTCGGAAGTTATGCAAGGGGAAACTATGTTTTATGGGACACTAATATAGAATTTGGTGTTCATACTTCCTATCAAAGCGATTATGACATTCTTGTCGTCGTGACCGGACCTACTAAACACGTGGAAGAAAAACTCTATCGTATTACTAATAAATATCATGACTTGTTTGCAGACCGCCGTCATGCATTCCCACAATTTATAGTAGAGCATATTAATACAGTAAACCGTAACTTGGAAGTCAGCCAGTATTTCTTTACGGATATAGTAAAGGAGGGCATTATGCTTTATAATAGTGGCAAACACGAATTGGCTAAACCACGGAAGCTGAGTTTTAAGGAGATTCGGGATATTGCGCAGAGTGAATTTAATAAGCTTTTTCCTTATGCCTGTGACTTTTTAGGTAGTGTGAAGGAATATTTCGTGCCTAAAGGACAATATAACTTATCAGCTTTCATGCTTCATCAAGCTTGTGAGAAACTTTATAATTGTATCTTGATGGTCTTTACGAACTATCGCCCAAAGAGTCATAAAATCAAGGAACTCGGTGGGATGGTGAAACGTTTTTCTATGGAATTAACTACAGTCTTTCCTCAAAATACGGATGTAGAGAAAGAATGTTTTGATTTATTATGCCGTTCTTACATTGAAGCTCGCTATAACAAAGATTTCAGTATCTCACAAGAACAACTGGAATATCTTATTTCCCGCATAGATATTCTGAAAGATATTACTGAACGCTTATGTAAGGAGAAGATTGTGGAATATGATATGATGACGGAATAATTGTCCCCTGTGAAATAAGACTAGCCCTCCTATGAAATAAAAAACAAAATATATCTGTCATCTGTCACAGATTATAATCTAACTTGCAGAGTATAAGAACTTAGTAGCGTGACAGCACAAGGTGACAGCAGTGTGATAGCAATAATGCTGTCACCCCAAAAAACAAAGAAAAAATCAAAGATACTGTTTGGAATTTGATAGTATCAGCTATAGAAAGATAAGTCGTTCAATTTATTATCCCCGTACTTATGAGTTGTGCTCTGCCTTTAAACTAACGGTTTCAAGGCGTGAAACTGTTGGTTCTGCGGTTTGAAACTTTAGTTTCATACGCTTGAAACTCTAGTTCCAATTACTTGAAACTATTGGTTTCTTGCCGATGAAACTAGAGTTTCTCCTAGTTGAAACTTTAGTTTCAAGCAGAGAAAAATAACTTGAACCGTAATTGAGTGATAACGATCCCGTTTCTTTCGGCTAAATAGGCACTTGATATATCAATAATTTTCTATATTAAAATCTTGTTTTTCTTGTCGGTCCCGAATAATATGAGTAATTTAGCAGTCTCAACGATCACAAAGGCGCTGACAAAACAATTTATTATCAAATTAATGAAAATTACTCAATTTCGTAAGAATGAAGATACGATAGCGCTCAGCGTAATGGATCTTGATATACTGGTAAATAAGATAAAGACAGAAATAAAATCCCGTCCTGTTTCTACATTTAGAGAGCATCTGCGATATGTTCTTTCCGATGAACGGTGTATGTTTGCCGATAAACTGCCTAAGATAATTCCTGCCGCTGAATTCCGTAAGGTAAACGGTCAGAAACAGATGAAAAACTACAACGGTATTGTAGAACTGACCATCGGTCCTTTATCCAATAAATCTGAAATAGCATTAGTGAAACAAAAAGCCTGCGAGCAACCGCAAACCCGTTGTGTTTTTATGGGCTCAAGTGGCAAAACGGTGAAAATATGGGCTACCTTTACCCGACCGGACAACTCCCTTCCCAAAACACGGGAAGAAGCAGAACTATTCCACGCCCACGCCTATCGACTGGCTGTAAAGTGTTATCAACCCCAAATTCCGTTCGATATACTTCCCAAAGAACCGACCCTGGAACAATACTCGCGATTATCCCACGATCCGGACATCATATATCGTCCGGATTCTGTTCAATTTTATCTCTCTCAACCGTCATCCATGCCCGAAGAAACCACTTTCCGTGAAGCGGTTCAGGCGGAGAAATCCCCATTAACCCGTGCCGTACCGGGATATGATGCGGAAAATGCCTTCCTGATGCTTTTCGAAGCCGCTTTTCGGAAAGCGTATGCCGATCTCCGGGAAGCGGGACTCGAATTGAGCGAAAACACATGGCATCCTTTAGTTGTCCAACTGGCTAAAAACTGTTTTGCTTCGGGACTTCCGCAAGAAGAAGTCGTGAGACGTACCGTTTTCCACTTCTATATGTATAAACAAGAAGAGCTTATCCGGCAAATGATTGGCAATATATATACCGAGTGCAAAGGCTTCGGCAAGAATATCAGCCTAAGCAAAGAGCAGCAACTCGCCTTGCAGACTGAAGAATTCATGAAACGCCGATATGAATTCCGCCATAATACCCAAATTGGTGAGGTAGAATATCGTGAAAGGCTTTCTTTCCGTTTCCGCTTCAATCCTCTCGACAAACGTGCGCTGAACAGCATTGCTTTGGATGCACAAATGGAAGGTATTCCGTTGTGGGACAGGGATATTAGTCGTTATATTTACTCCAATCGCGTGCCTGTATTCAACCCGTTGGAAGATTTTCTCTACCGGCTTCCCGCATGGGACGGTAAAGACCGTATCCGTGCATTGGCAGCCACCGTCCCTTGTAAGAATCCGTATTGGATGGATTTGTTCCACCGTTGGTTCCTCAATATGGTTTCTCATTGGAAAGGAAGCAATAAAAAGTATGCAAACAGTGTTTCTCCCTTACTCGTCGGACCGCAAGGAACACGTAAATCCACCTTTTGCCGGAGCATAATGCCCCCTTCCGAGCGTTCCTACTATACTGATAGCATTGATTTCTCCCGAAAGAAAGATGCCGAACTTTACCTCAATCGTTTTGCGCTTATCAATATCGATGAATTTGACCAGGTGAGTTCGACACAACAAGGCTTCCTGAAACATATTCTGCAAAAGCCAGTATTGAATGTGAAGAAACCTCATGGCAGTGCCGTGCTTGAAATGCGTCGTTACGCCTCATTCATAGCTACGAGTAACCAAAAAGACCTGTTGACCGACCCTTCCGGCAGTCGTCGTTTTATTTGTATCGAAGTGACCGGAGTGATTGACACCAACCGTCCGATAGACTATGAGCAGCTTTACGCACAAGCTATGTATGAACTGGAACATGGCGAACGTTACTGGTTCGATCAGGAGGAAGAAAAGATCATGGTGGAAAACAACCGTGAATTTGAACAAGTCCCGCCGGAAGAGCAACTTTTCTTCCGTTATTTTCGTGCCGCACAGCCTGAAGAAGGGGAGTGGCTGTCTCCAGCGGAGATTATGGAGGATATTCAAAAAGGCAGTTCAATTCCAATGTCTGTCAAAAGGGTTAATTCCTTCGGAAGAATACTGAAAAAGCAAGAAATACCTTCCAAACATACGCGTAGCGGTACACTCTATCATGTTGTAAGACTAATAACCAGGTGACGGCAAAAATGCCATCACCCTGCCGTCACCCCTTGCTGTCACAGTCTTATCGGTTCATTACTAAACAATTAACCCCTAAACTGTGACAGATGACAGCAACTCACCAAATATATTCTTCTGTGTAACGTTGGTAAGTTGGTTCTTCTTTTATCCCTTTATTACGGAATAGTTGTCTGATGTAGGCTTGGTCTTTGGGCATAAGCCCCCGTTCTCCGCGATAGAACCGATAATATCCTGTTTTTCCATAGTGTCCGACCATTTGTATTCTGATACTGACCGCATCCTCATAGGGGATTCTGTTAAGCAACTGTTTAAGTCCCCATGCCACATGGACTTTGACAGCAGTCTTGAAACATTCGCATTGGTTTCCATCCGCAGGATAACGTGCCGGATTAATGATAGTGATATATAGGTTGTCGGCTGTATCAAGTTGTGTAGCTATGTGGCGCAGGCATTTGGGGGCTTGTGGACATTGAGCGTTGAAGCAACGGGCAAAATTGTAAGGGACAGACAGGCTGTCGGGTTCTTCTTTCATTTTGTAGGGTTTATTTTATTTGTGAGATACTGTTGTAAATATAGCAAACAGAATTCTTCACAAAAGTAGGACTTTATTTTGGGAATGGGAAGCGTTGGGATTGTTTTATTTGTATGTAATGGGGATTTCTTATCAACATTTGATAATTAGGGATACTCAATACATATCCCTAATTATTTGCAGCAAGGTTTCTCTTTCTTGTTTAAGGTTCTTTATCTCTATTTTTAGCCAATCAATTTCTTTGTTCTTTGAGGAAATCAATTCATCTACAACTTCCTTAGGGAAATAATTGTTATAAACGAAGTTGAGTATTTTATAAAGGTCATCTATTTCTCTTTTTTTAAGCTCTCAAATTGTTCTTTCTGTTTCTCTAACAGTTTCTCAAAGAGTTCAATCGTTTGTTCTATGGGAAAATTATTGAATGTTTGGTTATTACCAATTGCATTTTTTACACCGCAATTCTCGTAAAAATTATTTGTGTTATATAAAACTGTTTCTTCGTTATACTCTTTCAATCCGTCGGTAGTAACTCCTAATGCAGAGGCTATTTTTTCTAATCGTTCATCGTCAATTTTCTCGGTTTGTTCCATTTTTGAAACAGCTTGCTTGGTTATTCCTAATAATTGGCCTAGCTCCGTTTGAGTCATACCGCGAAGTCTGCGTACACGTTCTATCTTTTTCCCAAGGTGAAGGTGATTTGATTTTATATTTTCTATTGTTTCCATTCTTCTATATATTAGATTGCTGAATCTAGCAGTGATTATTTCATATATTTTTTCAGGATCTCAATTTTATCTTGCTCACTTTTCAATAAACGCTCATATAACTCAACTATCTTTTCAAGTGGATTTATTTGTTGAACGATAGCGTATGTAGTAGCACCTTCAGAGATATTTGCATCCTTATAATTATGATGATTAATATTGAAAATCGTCTTTTCAACATCAAAGTCTTTAATGACTTCTTCGGATATCCCCAACACTTCAGCAATTCTTTTTAGAAAGTCTTCTTCTATTTCCTCTTGTTTCTCAATCTTTGAAATGACCTGCTGATTTACACCAAGATCGGCAGCCAGCGCTTCCTGTTTCATGCCTAAATATACACGAATCCTTTGTAAATTGCGCCCGACATGTCTTCGGTTTTCTTTCTCTTTTATTTCAACATCCATATTATTGTTCTTTAAATGAATACGTCTAGGCAAAGATAACAAGAAACAGTTTAATTCAAATGAAAGTGTGCTTTATTTTTTAGTGTATGGCTTATTGACACTATCATTTGAGGATTCATACAATATGTTAATCGTGGGTAGTCAATGCACCTTTGGCAGCCTTACAATTTTTCGATTAACTAACTATTTCTTGTATCATTAATTATTATTTAAGCCAAAAGCTAGGGTACCTAACTTTTGCTTATAGCATTTCTCGATATTTATGGCTTCATAACTACTAATGCTAATAGATAGTGTTTCAAGGATAGACCAAGAGAAATTATTAGGATAGCTATTGTCTTGATCGTATAATTTTTGTAAGGTTACATTGTTTCCGTGTCCTCCTGTTTTGGCATATTCTTTCCATCTACCCCAAATGCCTTCTTTCCCATATGTTGAACCTATATAATTTTTTCCAGTTTTTCTGTCTGTTATTATATAAATACAGTTTACGGCAGAAAGCATTTTTTTCCATTCAGGATATTCTTTTTCTAATATTATATTTTTTAGCTGTGCGAGGGTTAGAGCTATTTTTTCATATCCGGGGAAAATATGGTCAAATCCTGGAGTAATTTCAATAATCTCTTTATCATTTTTATCATTAAGCCATTGATGCCAAGATATGGTTGAAGGCCCCCAGTCTATAATGATACGTTCTTTTAGTTCATCAAAGCCTTCTACTTCAGTTATTTTATAGCAATATTTGTTAGTGTTGCGTTCGTTGTCAGGACCTTCAATTTTGTAAATACCGATAAAACGGGCAATAGTGCCGTTTTCTCCAATAAAGGAAACAATATAATCGACATTTTTAAATACATCCCTATGCTGCTCACTTTGATATGCTATAAATTTGTCTTTATCATTTCTATACCAGTCATACGGGTTACCTTCTACTTCTACTCCATTTATGAATTGTTTCTGGCGTGCGTCTTTATGTCTTACTAACTTGATTCTTTTATTTATATCTAACCCTCTAAGTTTTAATAGTTCTCCAATTTTGATGATTGCCATAGTAATTTGTTTTTAAGATTAGTAGTTTTAAGATAAGCTTTCCGATTTGGATAGCTTGAGTACAAATATATGAAGAAAAAGTTATAAAGGGAAAAAGAAATTGACTTTTCCCCTTTACGTGGATTATTTTAATCCTTTAATCATTCTATCTATACATTTTTTCTTTTGTTCCATATTGGGATGAACGTAAAGATCAAGTGTTGTACTTATATTAGAATGGCCTAAAATAACACTTACAGTTTTGTAGTCGCAGTTGCTTTCTATGCAACGTGTAGCAAAACTATGTCTAAGACCATGAAATTTTAGTTCTGGAATATTTAGATCTTTCATTAGTTTCTTGTAATAATTGCGATATGTTCTAGGCTCTGTAGGCTTTTCTTCATTTGTTAGAATGTAATAGTTACCGTTCACTATCTTTTTTAATGGCTTTAGAATTCTGATTAATTCTTTTGTAATTGGGATCTCACGAATGGAATTTTTAGTTTTTGGAGTATTGATAATAAGTTCTGTATGTCTTTTCTCTCCATCAATGATATAGATGCGTTCAATTGTCCTTTTAATAGAAATTATTCCTAATTCTATGTTTATATCATCCCATGTTAAAGCGCATACTTCTCCTATTCGTAGTCCGGTACTAAGGCAAATATAAATTCCTAAATTCTTGAATGTGAAATGTTCTTGGATAAAACTCATGATCCTTTTTTGATGTGAGATACTAAGAACTTCTAAATGTTGTTTCTCATCTTCCGTTGGAAATCTGATTTCCCATTCTTTATAATCTAAGTATCCATGTTTTACTCCGAATTTTAATATCATTTTCAATACAATTAAAATATCCTTAATGGATTTTTTACTTAACCCATTATTAATCTTCTGAAGAGCAAATTCCTGTACCTTATTTTCTTCTAACTCATACATTTCTCCAAATGTCGGATAAATGTGATTTTCAAGAATTAGTACATACGCAGCAAGTGTCGATTGTTTTACATATTGCTTTTTGTCTTCTTTCCAAAGTACGGAAATTTCTTTGATAGTTTTTTTTTGAATCATACTTATATATTTTTAGTTAAACAAAACAGGGTAAAGCTACGGGAATTGAGGATATAATTGCTATAATGTTCCAAATTTGAGATTTCCGGAGTTTAGTGGGGAGTGGGAAAAATGTAAAG
>OAXJ01000189.1_pt1 | contig 73949 bp, 94 predicted proteins | sample 1517241 | NCBI WGS metagenome assembly OAXJ01 (sample SAMEA2580293, study PRJEB22360) | human gut metagenome | biome: human gut; feature: human-associated habitat; material: faeces | place: Denmark | collected 2008/2010 | reverse complement strand
CCGCAATTAAACCAGTAGCTAAAATTAAAGCACCTGCTCCAGCTACTACAGCACCTGCTCCAAAAGCAATCATACTCGCTCCTAATAAAGCTATATTTCCTGCTCCTAATAATCCGTATTCACAGACAGTAGGAAGTACACCAGCCACTAACGTTAAGGCAGTAGCTGCTAATAAAGCTCCTACTCCAACCAAAACAATAGCAGCACCAAAAGCTATAAACCCAACTGCTCCCGCTGTTAATGCTGGCCCTAATATAGCTGCTCCTGCCGCTAATAATGCAATAGTCGCTATCATTCCGACCATAACCCCAATTGCAAGTGGTCCAGCATTTGCCAAATTAATAGCACTAGCCGTTAAGATTGCAAATCCAGCTGAAACTAGAACTAATGCCGTTCCCATAGCTAACATTGCAAGTGAAATAGCGTTTAATTTTGCAGCTCCCGGCTTAATAGAATTCAACATCAAAGTCATACCAGCTCCCATAGCTGCCAAAGCAACCACAAGACCAGCCATCACACCAATTGCTAAAGGTCCTGCATTAGCTAACTGTATAGCGGAATAAGCTAATAATGCAAAACCTGCACTCACCATCAAAATACCCGCTCCCATCATCATAAAAGATTTAGCAGATGCTAGCATATTTTTTGCACTTTTTTTAGATGATTTACCGACTTTAGTTTGGCTACCTGCAATTCCATCTAATTTTTCAGTTAAACCTGATGATGCAGTCTGAGTAATTCCCATTAATTTATCACCAAATTTTTGTAATGCAGTAACAGCTGAACTAATTTTTTTATAGCCTTTCCATGCTAAAAAGAAACCTGCTACCCACGGTGTAGCTGCAACAATTATGTCACTATTATCTGCAATTATATTCCCAACAAATGCAATCACATCACCGGCTGAAGACATAACATCACTAAACGTTTTAATAACCGTTTCATTTGTTGCTATTGAGGCACCTACATCAACAATCACACCTCCAACATCAAATAGTGCTCCTGCTACCTTTCCAGCAGCTTTACTAAAAGCATCCCAATAGGGTTGAATTGTGGTTATTGCCCCCGAAATTGTATTAACTAAGCTGTCAGCGTTAAAACCATCTAATTTATCAACAAGACCAGAAATTGCATCAATCCCAATTTTTGAAACATAGTCGAATGCCGGAGCTAATTTAACTCCCAGAGTTTCAGTCAAACCATCCATTGCTTGGTCTACAGTTTTATATTCTGTAGCCAATTTTGTGAAAGCGTCATTTGTTCCAACTTTAGCAATGGCATTGAAAAAATCTTCGGTTTTAACAGTTCCATCCTGAACTTTACTAACTAATTTAGAAGTACTCATACCCATTTCTTTCGCTACCGCTGCAACTCCAGCCGGGGTTTGCTCAAGCATTAGTTTAAAATCCTGCCAAGCAACTTTCGGCTTAGCGGCCATTTGTGTAGCTTGTGTACTTAAAGTTTTCATTGCTTGCGTTGGGTTTTCAGCTGCCGCAGCAAGACCACCAAAACCTTTTACTAACTGTGTACAATTCTTTGTTCCAACTGCTGCCAGCTGACTGTAAGTAGTAGCCATATCACTAGCACTATAGATTGTTTGTGTTGCAAATTTTTGTAGTTCTTTTTTTGTAGAAATTATTTCATTAGAACTTTTTCCAAGCATTTCCATGTTACCATTAAAGGTTTTCCAAGCTGCACTTGAAGCTCCTAATTCACTTATAACACCCGAAATACCACTTGTGATACTTGAAAAAGCTTGTTGCCCAATTCCAGTAAGAATACCAAAACCAAGTCCACTTTTAATTTTACTGCCTAAGCTCGACAATTTGGAATCGGCTTTTTCCATTGTGGAAGTAAATCCTTTATCAGCAGCCGATAATATAGCTTTTACACTAAAACTCTCTGCCATTTTTCTCACCTCTTTTTCTCATGAATTCTTTAACTTTAGAAAATTTATCTTCTTTTTTTCCAAGAACTTTATTAAGTTCATATTCATAGTCAAAGAACTTCTTGAAAGTATCGAAAACTGGTCGAGTTTTATTTTTACCTGCTTTCTTTTTTGCTTTGACTTTAAAATTATTAAACGCTAGCAAATGAATGTGATAATTCAAATCAAGTTCCTTTAGCTCTACTGCTTTCATTAATAGTTCATCAACTTGATCAAAATTCTTAAAATCTAAATATCTAAAACAATTTAATGCTATCTCTTTATAAGTTTCATTGAATGATCGAATATCTTCTAATGTTGTTCTTTTTCCCGTTTCTTCGCTTCTTCCACTCTCTCGAACAGTTTCTTGATCGCGACTTTCGATGCATTCGCACTCGATAAAAAATCAATTACAACCTCAAATAATTTTTCAACATCTGTCGTTTCGTTATCGATATATTCTTCAATTTGCTCACGAGTAACTCTAGGCGTCATGCCATCATTTAAATAATCTAGAGCATTAATCAATTCTTCAATTTCGCCATCTACTAAGCCAGCTACCAAATAAGTTAAACCAACTTGCTTTTCTACACCTAATTCATCTTTTTGCGTTACATTTTTATTTACTTTTCTTACAAATCCGATAGATGCTTTGAATTTATATACAATTCCATTAATTGTTAATTCCATATAATTTTTCCTCTTCTTTCTTCAATTTAAAAAGAGCGTATTTCTATGCTCCAGTTTTCTTTGTGTCAGCAAACACATAATTTGCCATTTCTTGTTGTTCTTGAGATACTGTGGCATAACCATCTACTCCACTGCCATTAATCCCAAATGTAAGAGAAACTTCAACCATATCTTCAGCATTAGAAGTTATTTCACACTCTGTAAGGTATCCTTGGAAATATTTTGCTTTAAATTTTCCAACATTATCTTCTGTGCCTTTTTCGGCTAAATTTACTTCCCAAATTTCAACAAGCTCATCATTATCTAAGGCTTTTTCTAACTCATCGATTAAAGTATCACCAACCGCTAAAATACTTGTAGCAGTAATTTCTACCTCAGCAACCCCGGGTGTACGAATTGATCCGTCCTTAGTTGCTGTGGAATCAGCATCCTTGCTCTTTGTACGACCGTTCTCAGTTGTAAAAGCAAGTGTTGCTCCATCTTTTGTAGTTGCACTACTTAAAATTCTATATAAATAAACAATTTTTTTACCTTGTACCGCTTCAGGCGCTGCACAAAGCTGTAAATCAAATCTTCTCATATGTTACATCCTCCTAATTAAATTTAAACTCTAAAGAAAGCACCCCGTGTAAAAGTGGAATGCTTGTTGATGTATCTGGCATAATGTCTTGACTAACATTTTTTAACGACCACGCAAAATTAGTTGTATGATTTAATTCTCTAGATACTTTCTTTATATCAAGAAGCATCTTTGAGACTGTCCCACGCTGCTTAGGATTATTGTGAAATACATGGATAATTTGATAGACATTCCCAAATACAGCACTTTTATTAGCATCATCAATTAATTGACTATTGCCAACATATATAAACGGGTAAGGGGTATTATCTGGTGGTAAAAAAGTATCATAGACATTGTCTGGATATAACTTTTTTAGTTCTACTAACAGATAACTAAACAGTTCTTGTTGTGGATCCATTTTTATACACCTCACTCAACTAGTTTTTTCATATCTTTTTTAAATATTTCTTTTTGTTCATTAAACGCAGGACCAACAAAGGGCTGAGCCTCCATTTTTCGGGTACCATATTCTAGATACGGGCTGTATTCAGTACCTGGTTCAACAATAGCAGTAAAACCGCTATCTTCTTTCGATAACTGTATACTCCTTTTAGTTGTACCAGTTTGATATCCCTTAACGAAATTAGCATTACGAGTCATTTTATTTGTTAACTCAGCTCCGTTAGTACTAACAACTCTTTTTACATCAGCCATCTTGATATTTTTCTTAAGTTTATTACTTAATTTTTCTAAACCCTCTAAATAAAAAACTTTAGCCATTAAGTCACCTCCAAAAGCACAAAAATATGTTTTGTTCTAAGCTTTCTACTATAGTCAACTTTGTATTGTTTCTTATCAATGCGAATAAAATTAAATGCTTCATTCCAATGATTTTGAATATGAATAGTTAAACTCCCTTGCTTAATAGTTCCATAAATTAATTGCATTGTTTTAGTACTGGTATCCATCACACTGGCCATTAATTCTTTTTCGACGATAGTATCATCTCCATAATTACCTGTATTTTGATCATACTGGCCACTTTTAACGGTTTGAAAATAAACAGGAGTGTCATATCTCATAAAAAACGTACCCTTCCTTTTTTTAGATCACTCTGATTATTTAACCATGACCTGATATCTTTATCATAACTATCAAAATCATCGTCGTTGAAAGACATACTTTCACCCTCGACCGAATGAGAAGATACACCCTCGCTACCAATACGATTAAATCTAATTACCGATACTTCAACAACAATATATTCAAGTTCTTCAGGAACTTCTTTAACACTTAACAAATTTCCTAAACGTTTTTGAGTAAGCTCAATAATCACGTTTAGTTTATCGTCAATATTTTTGGGGTTACCTAGTAATTCTTTGACATTTTCAAGTATTGTCATAGGCAACACCATTATTTCTTTGAAGCTGAGTTTTTAGGTTCGGATTTTTTTGTTTCGTCCTTTTTTTGCTTTTCGGGTTCAACTGCTTCATTTTCGGGTTCAACTGCTTCATTTTCGGATTGAGCTTGATTACTTTTATCTTCAATAAATGTAATTAACGGCGTACTTTGTTTATTACTGGCAGTGGCCAGTTCAATAATACGTTCTCTAGATACTGTCAATCCATCACGAGGGAATGTATCCCCCGCATTGTATGGATGTTCATTATCTTGTAAATCAGTAAAATATTTAATAACTTTATACATTTTATTTTCCTCCCTAATTATGCTCCAGCTGATACTTCAGATGCTTGAATAGAACTTACAATTACTCCATCCAAGAATTCAGGGAAAAAGATGACACCGCTAAACAATAAAGTTTCAAATGTTGCTGTTTTTCCATCAATATTATGTGTCATACCAATAAGCCCAGTAGCATCACTTGTTAAGTTGAATGTTTGAGCCACGTCACCGCTGTTTGCAGGAACATAAGCACCATTAATATTTTCTTTAGCCGAAGCAATAACTTTTCCTTTTTCTAACTCAGGTGAAACAATCACTGTTCCTAAACCTAAGAAATTTTCAATATAAGACATACCAAAAGCAGTTTGCAATGTAATTTGAGCATTTCCCAAATAATCAGCTAAATCTTCACTTGATACAAAATAAATAGGTGTTACAGTCATATCAACATAGAACTTTTGTAACGCTCCCCATGCAGCACTTAATGCTGATTGTAAATTTGTTCCTTTTGCTGTACCAGTTCCAGTCTTAATTAAAGTGTAAAATGATTTTTTGATTGAAGTTTGGACACCAGAAATTAATTTTTCATCTGTTTGATTTACTGCTAATGAACGTCCTGAACGTTGAATAGCTTCTGCTGATGTACTTTTTCTATATTTATTTAACTTTAATTCAACAGTGCTAGCTAATTTTCTATTAATTTCAGTTAAAGGAATAGTTTCGCCCTCTCCAACCTGATCAGGTGTATTTACTTGTTCCATTTTATAAATTTTAATATTTGTTCCAGCGCTCATTGGAATCATTTCAGTAACTCCTAATAAACGTTGCAGTTCATTAATATTTTTGTTTAAACGGCTTGTGTAATCAATCGAAATAGCTGGTTCTAAATCTTTACCAGCAGTTAAATTTGTTTCTGCTGCATGTAATTGTAAATTAAACTTATTTTTGTTTTTCATTGTTTATCTCTCCTTTTTATTGGAATAATTCCATGTTTTCACTAATTAATTTTTGTCTTTCAGCTGTGTTTTCAACTTTAAAAATCTCTTCTTTAGTCATTTTCGTCTTAGAACCCTTTTTAGGTGGTTCGTGACGTAATTTAGCTGCAACTTCCTTTTGAACTGCTGCTTTAAAAATCTTTGCAAAGTTTTCAACATTAGCTTTAGTTGTATCAGCATCTTCTGATACTAGATTAGCTAAAAGTTCGTCATTAACACTAATTTCTTCATCTGCTAAAATTGACCGGGCTACCTTAGACATTTCACCTAATGTAGCCTGCTTCTCATACTTCGCAATTTTTTCTTGCAGTTGTTTGAATTCAAGATCCTTTTTTTCTTGATCAGTCATATTTTTTAATTTTTGAGCCTCTTTGAATTTTGCTTCTTCTTTTTGACGTTTCTTTTCCCATTCAGCAAATTTTTTAGAAATAAGTTTATCTACATCTTCATCACTGTATTTTTTGTCACTAGGATTTTCACCTTCACCATCTTTAAGTGAGGTGTTTGGTTCGTTGTCCGGATCCTCACCATCTTCTCCATTGTCACTATCTTCAGCAAAAAGCTGTAAATCGAACTTATTTTTTAATAATGGTAATTTTAATAATTTTTCTAAATCTTTCATTTTCTTTTCCTCCGTAATTTAAAGTTTTCACGCCTAACCTATCCGTAGTTTTTTTATTGGTTTCCACGCCTCCAACAATCCGTAAAGTTTAATGTCATTCACGCCTGGACGTATAAAAAGCGTTCATACAAATGAACGCTAATTAATATATTTAATTTTTAGATATTTCAACATAATCACTATATACGTTAGCAATCTCTCTACATCCTATAAAAAAAGAATCAACCAGCAATTGACTCTTTGATGTAGGTTTGTATATTGCTATTAAAGAATTTCCGCTTTTTAAACAAACATTTACATTATCTTGTGTTAACTCCTCTAAAGAATAACAAAGCGTCTGTAATAAACTAGAAATTGCCGCGCAAACGATATCCTGCCCAACAGTATTGTAATTTGCATGACCAACACAAGAAACCGCAATATGATCACATGATTTCTTAACATCTATTTTAATCATAAATTTTACCTTGATAGCAAATGGTAAAAAATAATAAAATAAACAATTAAGTTTGAAATTATAATCGAATTTACTGTTTTCTTAAGCTCTCTAATTTCATTTCTTGATAATTCTAAATCAATTACATCAATCTGTGTATTTGCTTTTATACTCATTTTAAATCATCCTCTCTCTAAAAAAATAGCATTATAGCAATTAGCAAAATAAAATTAATTACAATTACACAACATAACCAATACGATAATTTTTTCAAGCTATCTTTAAGTATCATCATCTCTAACTTATTTGTCTTGTTTTCTTTTCGAAGATATTCAATATCCTCTTTTAAATAGTTGATTCCGGTATCTATATGTTCAACACAACCATTGAATTCTTTAATATGTGTATCGAGTTTTTCTTTAATTTCATCTATTTCTAAACTATTAATGTCTATTTTACTAACAACACCAGTTACACCGCTTTCTATTCGCGCCACACTTATACCTCCATTTTTAAAAATAAAAAAGCCGATTAATTATCGACTTATAATTGCAATACTAAAAAATACCTTTAAACGCTTCCCTATCTTTCTTCTATTCCCAATTTTTTAGCAATCTTTTTAACCATATCTTTTGATATTAATTCAAGGCCTTCAGCATTGTCTTGACCAACATCAGATAATCTAGCTAAAAACTTATCATGATCTGATAAATCTTTATATCTTACATTTTGTTCTTTTCTAGGCAGCTTCTTAAATTCTTCAAAAGTTATTTGCTTTTTCATACTTCCTCCAACTCGATATATATTACATTATTTTTAATGTAGCGTCTTAACACTTTAAATTTACTATTACGCTTATATAATACCTCGTCTTCCTCATGATTAAAAGCAGAAATATTAATACCATTTTTAGAATTTAAAATAATTAACTGCACCTGAGCATCAGGATTATAGATACTGCCTTTTGTTGTAGATAAATACTGTTTAGCAGTTACAATTTCATCTACCTCATATTCCTCAATAAAATCGTTTATAGATTGTTGATCATAAAAGAACACTGATCGTGTCAAAGTTCCATTATAGGTATGTATTTTAGACAATGCATCATCTAAATTCTTCACAATTTCCTTTTGCTCATTAGTTAAAGGATAATTGTTTCTTAAAGCATCATTAATCAAATAACTTATAGATGAAACGTAAGATTTGATTGCGTGCTTATTTTCTGTAGTTAAGCTTTTCCACTCTGCAGTAGTACCACCTTTTTCTAGATAATTTAACCATTCATCATAATCTTTTCTATCGACAGATGGTGCAGTCGAGCAATGACACCTTGGATGCATTGGAGGAGCATTTAGCCCAGGCATCATATCCTTGATTTTAAAATGTTTGCCGTCTAACGCTTTACAAACATCACATACATCACTACCTCCACAAGCAATATACTCATATTCTTCTAAACCATTTTCAATATACGACTTTTTTTGTGCCTCTACTTGAACTCTTGCTAACTCAGTCTGCATTAATCGTTCAGCATCCGACTGTTTTACGTTAAAACGCTTTCTAAGCTCAGTTGCAAGTGTTTTTGGATTCTTGCCTTGAATAAGACCAATTTGTAATAATTTATTTAAATCATTTTTTAACAGATCCTGATGCATCCAGATACGATCGCTAAAAGTAGCATTGTGAAACGACGCATTAACGATTGAATTAGCCAATTTAGTGTTATTTTGTACTGTTTTGCCTAAAATACCTGATTGTCGCTTGAATTCATCTATAGAGCGTTTTTTTAACGCTTTATAAAACAGCTGATAAATCTTACTGTGACCTTTGGCAAGTTCAAGACCTAAATCAGCTTTTAACAGCTCCAATCTATTTACTTTCATTGTCAAGTTATAGATTTTCATTGCGTCATTAGCTTCTTTGGTGAAATCTTTTGTTTTTACATATTTAGCAGCTTTGCGCGCATATTCTTCTATATCTAACTTAGAAGCTCTTTTCTTAGCCTCAGCCATGGTTATACCATTTTCACTAGCATATTTAGCATAGAAATTATTAATGGACCTCTTGCACTCATCCATCATGTCTTTGTAAATTTTATTTAATTCCTGATTATATTTCTTTTCTTCAGTGATATTGTGCTTATGTTGCTCATTTTCCCGATTGCGCCAGTAATCTTTACTATTCATTGTCTTCTACCGTTTTATCAAACATTGTTTTAGCAACGATATCATTTTCAGCATCCTGTTCTTCATTTTTTAAACGGTCGATTTCACTTTGAACATCGTCAACGATCGAAAGAACTTTTAATTGTGTTTCCTTTGAGATTATACCTTCAAGCGAACTTGCAACTTGCGCCTCATCGGTGATATTGGCAGGAATATTAAAAGTGAATTTGTATTCAAGACCAACCCAGGCATCACTTTTTACTTTAGAAAGCGGATGTGAAAAAAGGAGTTTGTAACGCCTGTTCATTCCACTTGTAAATTTACGTTCCTTAGCCTTTGCTAGATTCGTCATTGATAGAAGTTTGTATTTTAATGCTATTCCGGAACTTGTACCGAAATTTTCATCACTAATATTCGCAACCATAGAAATCTGAAATATCAATCTTTCAAGACGTTCAATTAAGTTTTCCTGTGTTCCATCTGAATTTGGTTTATCCATAAATTCAACAACCATATTAACTTGTGGATCACCTTCAAAATTAACGATACGGTTATCACGTATCTGTTTAACACCATTTGTATCAAGTTTAGCACCTAGAACTTTTAAATAGGCATCTGCAAAATAATCAACATCATTAGCTTTTTCACTTATAGCCTTGTTATAGGCGTTGATCATCGGCATAGCTGACTCAAAAATACCGGTGCGTTCAGCATTCTCAACATACTCAGTTACCGGCACACCATCAAAACCATGAAGATGTTCATCGTCATCGAAAACATACGATCCGTTTTGATGAAAATATTGAATAACTGTATCATCAGACCATGACCCACGTTCAACATTTTTATAATCTTTATAGTATCTTATGAAAAATAAAGGCCTTTCAATAATACTGTCATCATAAATAATAAATGCCTCTAGCGGAGAAAGATATGTAATACACTGTTGCATATTATCATCGAGATAATACATTTCGTAGCCGTGTCCATAAATTGAACAAATCTTTGATAGTTCAGCATTGTTATCATCTTGATCATTATAAGAATCTAGAAAAGCAATATAATCATTTGTACCCTTATCTTTACTATTTATTTTTATTGGGTTTCCAATAAAAAAACCGTTGAATGTATCAACGATATATTTGGCGAAGTTTACAGATATGCGATTGTCAGGTTTCCATTTTTCTTTGTCTGGCTGATTGTATATGTCATAATTATTTTCATAAGCATCATGCAGTTTTTGATAATGACCATTTACAAGCATCTTATGTTTACTAATATATTCGGCTAATAAATCAGGTGTCATAACCGTATCTTTTGGCAATCTAAAAATTTCCATTAAATTCCCCCTTTCAAATCAGTGTTTAATTTATTTTTATTAATTAAAATTGTGTTAACAAAATATCTTATTGCATCCATACAGTGATCATTTTCTTTTATCGGTGCATCAATTCCTCTGCTAGTTGCTTTTGAATCCCATACATAAATAGAGAACTCTTTTAACGCCATTTTGCAAGTATCAAGGAAACCAATTCTTCCTAGATTAAGCATTGTTCCGACTGAACGAATACCATTTGAGACATCATTTCTAGCACGTTTGACGCTCAATCCTCTGCTTTTCAACTCAGTTATAAACGATGCTGCACTTGGATCGACTATAATATATTCAATATTCAAGCTACCAATAAATTCAATTAAATCATCAGCGTACTGGCTATCAGTTTTTTGTTTTCTTTCTTCACGACCAGAATAATAATATTCTTTTGTTGCATACCACGTTTCATTAACCCCTTTTTCCCAAAGTAAAAAGACCATGGGATTCTGGGTTCCATAGTCACAACTAATATATTTTTTTTCGTTTTCATCAATTTTAGGACGTTTATTGACAATATGCTTGTCTCTATTAAACATGTCATAAATAACACCTTCAGCGACAGCCCATAAACCACGGATATATCTATCATAGAAAACTCCATTATACGCTGAAGCGTATCTTCTTTTGACTTCTTTATTTAAAGACAAATTGTCGTCCATTGTAAAATGAACATACAATATATTTTTTACAGTTTCTTTTTTACGTTCTAATTCTTTTATTTGTTCTGCATTTAAATAACCAATTGATTTGTCTATCCAATTAACTTTAAACCAGTGAAACGGACCTTGCGGGTTACAGTTAAACCACCATTTAGATCCTTTAACACTACAACGTGCAGTTGCTTGATTAACAAAGCTTTCGGGCATTAATGCAACTTCATCAAAAAACATTCCTGCCAATGTGATACCTTGAATTAAATCTTGTGATCGTTCATCCTTACCACCAAAAATGTAAAAATAGTTTTCGATATTCTTCTTTCTAACGATAACAAGATTATCGGCACGGTGATCATTTACTTTGTATCCTCTAGCTTTAAGCATAAGTTTAAGCCAAAATAAAACATTACGTCTAAAAGATCCTATTGTTTTACCTGCCATTCCAAAGTTTTGACCACTAAAAGTAGTCATTGCCCATAAAACATATGACAAGGACATTACAATGGTTTTTCCTGAACGGATAGCACCATCTGCAATAATTCCATCATTATCTTTTACCGGACTATCCTTAGTCCACCAGTTTAAAATCATACGTTGCTTTTTACTAAATGGTTTAAATTTAAAAATGACCTGCTTTATTTTAGCCATCTTGTTGACCCTCGTTCCAATCAGAAATTGCAGTACCCGATAAAGCTTCGATAAATCCATCATCTGCATCTTCAATTTCTTCATCATTGCCACCAGTAATATTCTGGGTCTGTGCTTTAATCAAATCAATCTTGGCTCTTTGTTCTTCAGTAACAAGGTTCATGTGCCTGCCTAGCCAGTCCAAGGCCTTCATACGATCACTCAGTTTTATGCTGGCGCCATCACGTCCCTGTTTGACTTCACTGAGAATAGTCCCGTCAGCAAAAGCACTGTCTTTGAATTTCACGACATTTATCTCTTTTTTTAGTTCAACTGTTTCACCTGTCAGCTCATCTTTTACAGTAACAGGTCCAAACGGTCCCATAACAGGTACTAACTCTCGGCCATACTCTAGATAATCATTTAGATCTGCAAATGCAATATCGATATATTTTTGTACAATGTCCTGCGGATCAAGAAGTGCATCTGCGTACATTTCTGCTTTTAGCCTTTTAATTTCTTCCTGGACCTCAGGCAGTTTATACCAACGACTAGCCATGACAGCTGCACTGCCGTATGTAACTTTCGGTTTGACTTTTTGGTATGCCTTTACATGATTGTGATATTTTAAGCAGTAAATACAAAAGAGCTGTTTATCTTCATCCAGCTCTCCATTATCATCAACTATATTTTCAGCTATTTCTCTTGCGACCTTTTTGGTTGCAACCTTTGATTTTTTTGGTTGCAACTTTTTATCTTTCCAGTATCGGCTTTTCCAGGACTTGACTGCGCTAACAGAAACGCCATATTTAGCTGCTATATCTTTATACTTCATGCCTGATATGTAATCATCATATGCTAGCTCGTATTTCTCTTTCAAGTCATATCACCACCTCCGTGTTTGCTTTTTCTATATTTACAAAATATCTAATTCTGCAAAAATTTTATACATTTTAGGGAACTGAATCGCCATCCAATCAACCATCTCCTCATCACGCGCCCACTGATCTATATCATGGGAATTTATATCTAAACCCGATTCGTATAAAAAGGCATGTATAATTTCATGCCTTAGAATTTTCTTCTCATAATCCTGCAGATTACGCATCTGATCGATATCATCTTTATTTTCCTCGCACTTTAATACAACTATTTCTTTTGCGTGATGATCACAAAATCCATCTTTGTTTGAAAGGCGATTATCTTTATCTTTTTTACGCTTAAATATCCTGTATTCTGTACCTAAAATATTAATTGAGTAAAAGAGCATTTTAATTTCATACCTCCATAATATTAGTTATAATATTCATAGTTAGGCCGTTCTTTATTTGAATTATTCCTTGAAATTCTTTATACGGAGGTGATTCAATGGCTGCTAAATCTGGTGGAAAATGCACTGAACGACCTAAACGACCGGGTCCTATGACTGTAAAAGTTAAAGGGTACACTCGTGACGATGGAACAAAAGTTCATCCTCATAAACGTCACACACCAAAATAATAATATTTCCGGCTTAACTAAAAGATTAGTTCCCAAGACTAATCTTTTTTTGTAGACTCTATCCTGCCATAATAAAAGGCACTACATGAGTGCCTATTTTTCTACGATGACCTGATTTGAACATCAAAACCTATCATGCCTAATATATCACATTTTTGATAAAACGATTCGTAAATTTTTCCACTATCAGTTATGTCTGAATTTGCTAAATCTGTACTAGTATCTACAAATAATTCCACTACATAATCACCTGTATTTGGAAACTTAAAATCTTCAAAATTAAAAGCATGTCTATGTCCGTGAGAAAGAATATTATCTTTTATATCAATATTCTTAGGTGGTACAATAAACTCTCCTAAATATATAACATTAAAATCTTTTGATTTATCTTCTCTTAAAAAAGCATGTATTTTCACTCTTTTAATATCTTTTGCAATCGAATCAGGCTGAATATAAATATTTACTAGTACCAGTACTGTAAAGTTTGATGATAGATCAATATCCGTATATATCGTATCTGTCATGCTTATTTTTCCATTTTGATCATCAAATTCATTACATACGAGCATATTAGCTGCGATATCATTAACAAACTTAGTCATTTAAATCACCTTCATCCCTTTTTAAATTTAAATTCAGATCCGTTTTTTTAAAGCTACCATCTACTTTAGATGTCGTAAGATCATTTTTATCAGTAGTATTTTCTTTAACAATATCTTGAGTTTCTTTAAACGATTTATCTATTTTCTTTATAATTTCGTTTTTTAGATTATTAATCATGTCAACTGTTTCCTTTTGGGTATTAATACTTTGATCAAGATTATAAAAACTAAGAATCATTGATATCACTCCAATAATTGTTGCTACTAATCCTAAAACAATACCCACCCATGAATTCATAGTATTTATTGAAATGGATTTATCGAAAATGAAACTTAGTATAAACAATAGCATTATACTTGTTCCAATTATATATAAAATATATTTCCACCAAAATTGTCTTATCTTTTCTATTAGTAAATCGAATTTGCTTTTTGGCTTGTCTACTTCACCGTTTAAATTTAATATTGTTTTCATAATTTGATCGTATTTACTTTCCATAACAACCTACCCCATAATTATTCTAATACCTAATAATTATACACTAATATAGATATATTCTCGATTATATCACAACAATCAACATAAAGCGACACCACGAATATTAATGAAAGGAGGCATTAAATGAATGGCGTATCAGCACCAGGTGATGCCGCTTTATCTGGAGACAAAAAAAGCTCTGGGAGAATGAGCTTTTTCATATTTGTATAATCAAGGGGAAGTATAAGAAACACGAATCAACCAAAAAGAAATTAATCATCTGTGTGTCTTAACCAAAAGACCACATTACCATAATACCACATATTTCACTGCCATACCATGACACGGACTGACAACTTTATTAAATTTCAAGATTATTTATAGCATTTCGACGATAGCGATACACATTACGCGCTGAAAAACCCATTTTTTTAGCGATTTCGTCATACTGCATCAAGTGAATATATGCATATTTCAACACCAGACGCTCCTGGATGTTTTTCAAAGTATCGATCGTATGCTCTATCTTTTCCATTTCATTAAATATTGCTTCTTTTTTTGCATATAGTTGTTCAATTGATTGTCTTGTTCCTAAAGCTGGACCATAGCTTATAGCTTTTATCCCCATTATTTGTCCATCAACATATGTAAGCTGATCTAACTTATCCCTATAGGATTTTAAATACTGTACCTTTTCGTTGTAGTCCATTCATTCTCCTCCTACAGCATTTCTTTAAGTTTAACTTCCAGCTTGCGTATATACAATACGACTGTGTCCTTAGCACTTTTGCATCCTTCAAGCGAATCAAGCTGCTGGTAACGATCCAACAGCTCCTTCATGAGTTCTTGTTTAGTCATAGTTAGACCCCTTAATCATTTATGATATTTAAACCATATGCTACAGCACATCTGTTCTCGATACGGCATCCTTTGGCCCCACGCCATCCATCAGCAAAATAAACTGCATCAGCATCAGCCATTACCATCAATGATTTTGCTAAAAACTTCAAAGATGTTGCCCCGTCAAAATCTTCAAAAACTGTATCCAGTACTTCAAAATCTTCACCATCTAATTTTTTGCTGATTTCATCAATAATAACTTCACGTTCTTTCTTGATCTCTTCATTACTTTTGCCTTTCATAGGCTGACTAATAAATATTTTCTTCATTTTCCTTATCCTCCTGGAATCTCTTTTCTAAATCATTTAACGATGCGATAACGACTACACACAGTATTGCAAAGCCGATTAACGCAGTTAGTATTATGTCAAGCATTTATTTAGCTCCTTCAGCGGACACCAGCGGGGAGTTCTATAACCACACTGATACCTGGCAGATTCTTTTACTAACCTGGGCCCTAAAATATTATCTGGATGATAACAGTAATACCCGCTTTTTTCTATTTTTGAATCTTTATAATTTAAATGGCTGCAATGACAGCATTTTTTATTCATCCTGACTTTCTCCTCGGCTTATACGTACAATCTTAACTTTTATTAACGTGTTACTATTCTCCTTCTCTCATCCGGCGCAATCGAAACATAGGTTTCTGAATCTTTCTATTGCAGTAGTCACTGACGGTCTGCCGGCTGATATGCAAGTCATTAGCTGCTTCCCTGGTGCCTTTGTAAATGCGATTGTTATCATAACAGTAAATCAACCTACGAATACTTGTTCGACCACCGTAAAGCTCACCTAATTCATTTCTTGTAACAATTTTAAGATTCACTAAAGCATTATCACCATAGCACTTATTTCTATGAGTAACTGCATGACCATCAGGCACGAGACCGTTAAATGCTTCCCATACAACATAACTCACTTTAGTTTCCTTACAATGTATTTTTATAAGCATATAACATGAACCGCTTCTGTTCTTTTTCACCCAAGAATTTAATAATCGCTCTTTCCCATTCTTTTAGATTCTTTTAACACGTCCATACGTAGAAGCAAAATATGGTGTGTCGCGATACTGTTTCCATATCTCGCCTTTCAGATCTTCAATCATTTCCTATTTCCTCCTCGGTTAATTATGTTTCCTTGATCTTTATTCCGTAACGCTCAGCTAGTAATCTTTTCTTCAAACGATATAGCGGTGTCTTAACCCCTTTGACATCTTCAACAATTTCTACATCATTTTCAACATAAACAAAATCAGCAATATATTTTATTTCACGACCATAACAGCTCTTATCAACAAGTACAAATGGAACCTGGAGCTGGAGATTTTCGATAAGCCCAGCTCTTTCCATCTGTTTTAGTTGAATATACCGTTTAGCCTCTTTTTTGCTGTCAAACTTGACATCATCAAGAACAGTTTTAACCGCATGATATTTGCTTCGTTTAATTTTTTTCTGCTTATGTTGTTCAGGTTGAGGACTATATTTCCGTCCATTTGGGTAATCAACCATTAAAATTGGATATCCTCCTCCATGATGTTATAGGTGTTAAAATCATCTGGATAATTTGGACCAATATTATTTCTTGATTGTTCATTGCTGACCATCTGCTGAACCTTTTGCTGATTCATAGGTGTTTGACCCTGTTGCCTTGTATCCAGGAACTGCACACTGTCACAAAGAACTTCTACCATGAACACTTTTTGACCTTGAGCATTGTCATAGTTACGTGTCTGGATTCTACCCTCAACACCAACTAAACTACCCTTAGAACAATACCTTTCAACATTTTCAGCAGATTTATTCCAAATCAAACAGTTGATAAAATCTGCTTGTCGTTGACCGTCTCCGCTTGTAAAATTACGATTTACTGCCAATGTAAATGAAGTAACCGGATCACCTTTTGCAGTTCTTCTCAGTTCTGGATCTTTAGTCATTCGTCCTACAAGGACTACTCGATTAATCATCTTCAGTTACCTCCTTGCGTGATAGAATAACACATATTCTTGTTTCAGTAGTTGGAATGAAGCCAACCACTTCATAATCACCATCCAACTGTAAAACTGTGTTTTTGTCTTTATGTTTTACAATAAGAGCATTTTCTTTATTCGCCATTATTTTCCTCCTATTCAAACTCTGCTAAAAATTCATCCAGTTCATCAAGATCAACTTCTTCATCAAAAACTGGTGTGTTAGTATCTTCCGCTTCAGGCAGATACGAGTATTTGAGATTTTTATTCATGGCACTTTTGAAATATGCCATACGGTTATCAATCTGCTTGTCTTTCATCAGTCCAAGAACGTAATCAGCTTTAACACTCACATCAACGGCATCATACTCAGCAAGATATTCACGAATGATTTCATCAAAGATTTCTGTTTCGTTTTCAGCAATAAGATTTTTAAATAAAAGTCTTTCGGTCAGGTAATGAATTTTTAATTCAGGCACGCAAGTGCTTTTATCTTTTATCTTATATCTTTTATCTTCTATTGTTATATCTTTCTTTAGTTGTTGCCCTTTGTTTGCCTTTTGTTTGCCCTCCGCTTGCCCCTCGTTTGCCATTGTATCTATCAATTCGTTTGCCTTTTTGTTTGTGGTGATTTGATAAACGTCATATTTTACAACGGTTATAAGGGAATATTGGTTTGTCGTTTTGACTGCTAAATCGTTTGACTGTTTTAAATGATTTATTGCTGTTCTAATTTTCTTTTCTGAAAGCTTTAAATCAGACGATAATCGTGCAATTGATGTTATAAAACTGCCTCTGGGGATCACTGTGCCTTTCCACTTTTTATCTTTCCAGTTTGCCATTAAAAGACAGTGGATAAAGACATCTTTAGTATTCTGATCAGTGTACCATTCCCATGATGTAAAACTGCGAAACAGTTTAATAAATGTATCATTATCCACTAATAGAAGTCTTTCTATAAAGCATTAAGGAAAAAGTAGAAAACTACTTTTCCTTTGGCTTGATTTCAATGCAAACTGGCTGTGTCGGTTCTGCTACATCACCTGATAAATCCAGCTGTCCTGCAACTACTCCTGTAAACTCCTGAAGTCTGAATCCAGTAACTTCGCCAGTATCCTTATCATACTGAACCTGATTAAACAAATGAATTTCTTCACTTTTTTTAGGACTTAATTTAGAAGTAATAACCGGCTTAACACTCATTTCCTTTTTATCATTTTTAGGTATGAAAGTAAGTTTAACTGTTAATGTTCGTGCCTTATCATCAGTTCCTTCGTCAAACATATTAACCATTACTTTTTTTAATTCTTCATCAATAAGCTTAACAATAGAACCGTTATTTATATCTAAAATACTTCTTGTATATTTTGCTTCCATTTTCATATCCCCCTAAAATGCCAGTACAACATCTTTGCCAATAAGTTCTTTTGGCAGTTCCGCAGTAAGATACTGTTTGATAAGTTTTTGTACTTCTTTTTCAAAGTAGCCTCTATCTGCAACGAATAGTGCAACACGGCCATGCTGATCAACTCGAAGATTAAATTTACGTTCCACCTGAATAAGTTCAGGATAGGTAGCAACCGGTGTAAGCGTAACGATTGGGTTAATAGTCACCTTGCCTGCACCGCCGGCAAATGCATCACTCTCAACTACCAGGTTAACACCAATGCCATTGTCGACCTGTTTAACAGTTTTTGAATTGTACAGATTGCTTACAGTGGAGATTAATTTATCCGTATTGTCTGTAGGGACATAGCATGTATTTAAGTTGATGATCATTTCTTCAGGTGATATCCATTCATTTAAAATAAGTCTGGGTACAATAGGTTTACAGTGAATAAGTATCTGACGTTCATATGTATCGTCTACGCTACTGAGTACTTTGATCTCATTACCATCCGCTTGAATAATCAGCGGCAGCTGAATGTTTAAATTCTTTGCTTCAACATCGATGTATGACTTGATAATTTCAACAAGTCCGCTTAATGAACGCGTATCGATACTTTCAATACCTGGTGTTGTAACCCTTCTTAAACTGCCTCCAAATTTCGTATGAAGCATACCTTTAATTTCTGCCTGCTCTAATTGAGCGTTTTCTTTCGCATTTGCTAATTCAACTACTTTTTCAATTGCTTGTCTAATCATTTTTAATTTCCTCTTCTTCCTTTTTATTTGTTATTCTTGGGGTATAAAATTCATCCCGTTCTTCATGTCCCATACGGTAACGCCATAGCGGGCACTCTACAGCAGGACATTCTCTTACTTCGTTTGATTGGAAACCGCAGCAGTCAAGACACTTGTATCTTATTGCCTTGGCTCTGCTAACTCTCTTCCCGGCTGAGTCCTTAACCATTTTTTCAAACATGTTTCCATCCATAACATCACTCCTTTGGCTTTTTCAACGCTTATAGACACATCCTTTATAACAAACTGTACAAATGGGTAATCTTATAACTGAATACTAAAACGTTTCTATACACGTCGCATATGCACCTTTTTGTTAAAATACTCTTACTATCTTGCCGGTGGCCTTTTGGACCTCTGACTTCATAAATTCTTCATCTGCATTAGCATCGCTAAGATGCAACAGCATTATTTCCTTAGTTCTGTACAGTTCGCACGATTTAAGAAAATCAATACATGTATTAAGATTCATATGACTTCTCATAAGCCGTTTAATATGAGTATCAACAAAAGGATTTCTATTTGGATTGTTAAGCTGATGTTCCAACCTTTCACTGATATAATTACATTCAATCATGATGTAATCTAAATTCTTAAACGAATAATCGCAATAGTATGAATCTGTAATAAATAATAAATTCTCATTTGTTTCATTTGAATGGATCAAAAAACCAGTTGGTTCCTTAGCATCGTGATGAACTTTAAACGCCCTGATGCTGAACGTTTTTACAGTTGTTTCGGCGGTGATATTAGTATCTAAAGCAAATGTGCCTCTTTGTCCGTATATACCGATTCCCTCTAAAGTACCTTTTGATGCAAATATCCTGATACCTCGAAGCAGCAAATCCTTATAACATTTGGCATGATCATTGTGCTCATGGCTGATAAGACATCCAGCCAGTCCGCTAAGTTTGTAATTCGTAGCTTTCTTGATCATGTCCAGCTTTACACCGCACTCCACCAGCAGAGTGGAAACGCCATCATTTATTAGATAGGCGTTCCCTTTTGAACCGCTGGCAATACATGTTATCTTCATTAGAACGGATCCATAGAAGTTTGAGCAGCTTTTTCACTAGCCTGTGCGGTTGCCGGTGCCGGCTCCGGTTTTTTTTGTGGTTTTGGTGCATTCAATTCCGGTGCAGCATCATTTTCAACAAAGTCAACATCAATAAATTCTTTATTAGCATTTGCATTTATTTCTGACTGTACTTCATTTTTAGCAATTACCATTTCACTGTAATCTTTTAACAGTTCATCGGGAATAACATTAAATTTTGCAAGTTCCTGATAAAGCTCATGAACAACTGTTTTCAATACCATCTTTTTGAAATCCGACTGCCATACCATTGCCGTTTTAGCTGCTTTCATAGCTCTATCAATTCTATCTTTATCAATGATAATCGCTGTTTGACTGCCATTATTATGATAAGCAACTGCATATGCACCTTTTACTTTATCTTTATTCTTAAAATCAATGTTACGATTTAAAATATCCGGAATCTTGTGATCGATGATCTCATAATCACCAGTTTTAAAATCTCTTTTCTGGACAAGCTCCTCACCTTCAAGAACCACATCCTTAATAATGTTTTTAACACCATGATTTTTCTTACAAAATTTAGATAAAAGTTTTTCTTCGCCCTGATATTGAATTTTAATATTGATATCTTTTTTTCCAGCTTTGGTATTATTTCTAATATCCAGCCAGATTTCTTTATCATTCAAAGACAGTCCCAGACGCGCAAATCTTTTGACCTGTCCAGGGAAGTTACATCCAATGAAGTTGATTTCATTGGGATTAATTCCTTCCTCCATCATTTTTTTATACGTATTTAAGATAATATCATTAGCAAAAGTTTTATCACGAGGACTTAACTGTGTACCTGATGAAGCTGCTACTCCGTCAACTTTAGACATCATATAACCCTTAAAATCTGTATTTGCTTTAGCAACTGCATTAGCTGCTGTCGTATCTTTATTTTCACTCATTTCCTATTCCTCCACCATTGTTAAAGTTTTATAATCCTCATCAACGACCAGCCTTATTAATTGGTTGCTAGTTGATGTGATTTTTGTAACTGACTCTGCATTATCTACAAATATTGGCATCCTGATATTAAAATGTTCTGATAAAGTATCAATGATCTCAATACCTGCATTAATGCGACTAGCATTGTTGGCCATCTTATATGGAACAATGCTTTTTTCATTAGGAACCATCACGTTACATGATTCAATAATTGCATCATTGGTAATTTGTTTTTCAAACAGTTCAAAATTAACTGTCTTGAATCTCTGATTAATCTTTTTAGTAATCCGTTTAACTTTTTCAATAATGAACTTTTCACACAAACTTAATTCATACTCATAACGATCATAATCTTCAGCCAGCTGCGCCTGTCTAGCTTCAAGCTCGTCAATTCTCTTCTGTTGTTCTTCGGCTAACTGGAATCGGCTTATATGAGTATTTAAAGTAGCGACTTTAACATTGCATTCATGAATTTCTTTATCAATTTCTTCAATTACTTTATCTATTTCATTATCAGTGTTTTCAAGATCTGCAAGCTGCTTCTTAATAACTCTGTATTCTTCAGTATCTTCAAACGGTGTAACAGCAGTAATCTTACTTTTTTCAGTTTCAATTTGACTTGCCAAATCCATTACTTTAATACCTAACTGTTCATTTTCATGAATAAGATTATTCAGTTCAAGCTCTTTAGAAGCAATTTTGTCTTTACTTACATCTGCACCCTTTTTTTGAAGTTCTTCAAGTTTCTTTGACTTGTTAATATTAAAAGTAGCAAATATTTTTTCCTGCTGATCTGCTGGCAGTGACTGTCCACAGGTTTGACAAACTCTTCTATTCTCATCAAATTCCATTGCTGATACAGTTTTATAATCATTAAGCAGTTCATTTCTCATTTTTGACATATAGTCAATATCGTTTTTGTATCTGGAAATTCTAATATCATTGCTGCTGATTGTGTCATTAAGTAGATTTTTCTTATTTATAAGGTTATTTATAGATTCCTTTATCAATCTATTTACTTCATCAAAACTATTAATATGTGCAATACGTGCCTCGCGTTCTTTCTGCTTGATTTCAGCGATACGGTTTGATTTTTCAACAGCTGCTGAATTACCGGACTTAGCTGCTAACTTGCGGTCATTCAGACTGCTTATTTCTTTTCTTGCTTCAAATAGCTGATTTTCATAATCCGCTTTGCTCCCTGCTGTTTCTGGAATCGCTCTTTCAGCTTCATCGATTCGACTTGGAATCTGTTTTAATTCTTTGTTAATACTGCTCATATTGGTTTTTAAAAGCTTAATCTGATCATCGATACTGCGTTTTTGGGTTGTTGATCCGTTTAATAGCAAAATCTCATTTAAAGGTTCCAGTTCTGCTACTACATTAATAATTTCTTCATCAGTATAATCACCACAAATATCAGTAAGATATTTACGTCTATCTTTCCAAGACAATACATCACTAAAATAAGTTGGGCTAATGAGCATTTGTATAATTTCACGAGGACCAAATAACTCCTCAATCTCCCTGTTGTAGTCTTTTTCCTTAACAGGAAGACCATCTACTTCATATGAAATGGTATTGCCAGTAAGCTCCTTATTTTTATTGCCACGTTTTTGTGTCCATTTTTCTTTGTAAGTTTTCTTTAAAACTTTAACGATTCCATTAACATCAAATGTACATTCAACAGTATGTTCTAGATTATGAAGATCTCCTTCGACTCCTTTTGTTTTAGGACTATAATCTGCCATAGTAACTGACGGCTTATCAGTCAATAAATAATAATAGGCATTAATGATCGTTGTTTTACCAGTACCGTTATCTCCTCTAATGGATTTGTTTAATCCATCAAAATTTAATTCCAGGTTCCTGATTCCCTGGAAGTTGGTTAATTTCATTTGATTAATTTTAATCGACATTCTTATTTCCTCCCTTAACTGTGTTATAGCAATGTCTCTTACCTTCCTTAAAATTAATGATTTTGATAATCTTATTCTTTTTGATGACATAAACTTTTACAGTCTCGTCATTTACATTCGTTTCTACACGACAGCGGATATTTAGATCCTCACGCTTCTGTTCGATTATTTCAAAATAAGCGTCATTAAGATTCTTACTGAACATGTTATGGTTGAAGTTAGTTGACATCTTTGTTATCCCCCAACAGTTCATCCATAATTTTTCTTACTTCTTCAGATGATGGAACTTTTTTATTTGTATTTAATTTTTCTATAAATTCTTTTCCACATTCTTTTAATACATCCTCAACTGGTTTGAAAATTTCAATTATATCTTCTTTTGTAAGGGTACTGATATCTTCAACATACTTGAGCATGGCAAACCTAAGACTTCCGCAGATTGAATTTTCAATAGGACTGATTTTAAATTCATACTGTATCAGCGTTTTCGGATCCATATTTTCTTCAATTTCATCTAATAGTTTTTTTATTGATTTGCTTTTGTTGCCGTTAATCTTTACTACTTTTATATCAGCTCCTGATTCCATTGCTGATTCGATTAATTCCTTGATTTTATCTTCCATATTTCTTCTCCTTTTGGTTATATTTTTCAATCACCCAGTCCCGATCCTTTGTTACTGTCTCGAGACTGGACTTTAAATTTCTAATTACTAATACCTGGTAAACACTTAGCACAATAAACAGAACTAAAAGTATGCTAAGAATTTTAATAAATGTTTTATCTTTCATAAGAGCATCCCTATAACTCCCGTTAATAATTCCGCTGCTAGATAAATAGCTAATACAATTGTTAAGATACCGCGAGGTCTTAGATTATTGAGGTTCATGGTTGGTGCTCCTCTTAAAGTCCTCAGCCATCGCAATAGATGCCACAGTTTCAATGATTTCATCTAAAGTCATGCCTGAATCAAATAATTCTTTCACTAAAGCCTTAATCTTATCTTCCACTTTGACTTCCTCCTAAATATCTTCTATAATGAAGATGGTTTAATTTTGTTAGGTACTGTTGGCGCAGTGCCTTTTTTTGTACTTTTGTTGTACGCAATTATCAACGCATCAATCAGCTTTTCACTCGGCTCCCGATGCCACTTTGTCATATAATCTTCAAATGCGCCTCGCGGAACATAAATGTATCGCTTTCCGCACTCTGTTATTTTGTAACTACCTGGAAAGGATCCATTAACAACTGCACTAATCACAAAATCCTTACTCAGTCCCGTACGTTCTTTAATCTCTTCAAACGTAACGCCTAGAGCTTCAACCTTTTCCATCTTTCTCACCTCCTTTGATGTATCACCTTCACACGTGCTATAATTGATTTGTCGAATCCCAATATAGAAAGTGAGGTGGTATAGTAGTGAATCAATCATATAATTTAACCGAAATAGCAGCAGCTCTTTTGACAGGTATTATGGGAGGCTATTTTTCTCACAAACTTCTTATTCATAAGGAAAGAAATACATATACGAAAGAAAAATATGAAAACGTCATTTTCCCAATTTTTGAAATAATCGAACCTTACCTATACTCCAAAGAAATAACCTCAGAAATAAATTCTGCAGTACAACAAATTTGTCACATTGTTATTAACAACAGGAAATATATAAATGGATTATTACTAGAGAATATTGACGTTTGCCTAAACCAACTGAAAGACGATAACTCAATTACAAATAACTCTTTCACTAATCTGTGCTCTATAATTTCTGTTGAATATGATAAATCATGCAAAAAGCTAGGTATTTCCAAAAGAACATTTGCTTATAAATTCAATAATAATCAATTACATCCTGATAAAATAACAATATTAAATTACATTGTGTATGCTACTCTTTATATCTGTATTTTTATGTGTGCTATATCTTTGGGATATATGTTATTTCAATTCATTACAACAATATTAAAGTCACTAGGTATTTAATACCGATATATATAAAACATGACGATAGCAACTCTGAAAATGTTGCATCACATGTTTTTTTTAAAAAAACAAACATAAGAATAATCGCTAATAAATCAATTACACCGAATTCCATAACTTCCTCCTTTTTTTCTTTAACTCCACTTTCAATACTTTCAACAACGATTTATCAAATCACATAATTTTTAAAACTGTTATGATTTAGTTAGTCGACAGTATTAAGATAAAAGACATAATCACTAATACTGCACTTAACCCAAAAGCAAACAAAGTTGGTTTTATCAATGATTTATAGTCTTCCATAATAGCTATGCCTAATAGCAAAAACACACCTACTCCGCTTGATAATGCAAATCCAATTCCAAAAAGCATACATAAAAATATTTTCATTCTAATTGGCCTTTCTTATCTTTATTACGTTTAAGAAACTTTCTCCTTGATCAGTTTTAACAAGTTTAACTTGTATTGTGACCAAAAAAAATATAATCAGTTGGATAGTGATAAACTTGCGAAATAATTTCGTGATACCCACTTTTTACAATTCGCGGGTCTTTTTCCCACCTAATCAGCGTAGAAACATCAATTCCGAGTAATTCTGCTGCCTCTTGCTGATTTAATTCAGCGTTTACTCTTGCTGCCTTTAATGATATTTTAGGAATATTAATATCTTTTGTCACATGACCACCCCCTTACGAACTTAATTATACACAAGTTAAACTTGTATATCAAGTAAAAATTGTAAAAATGTTATATTTTATTGCATTAATACAAGTTTTACTATAAAATATTATTATCAGGAGGTAATTAAAATGAGTGATTCTGAAAAAACAAAAAAGATATTTGCTAAGAATCTTTTAAAATATATGGAACGCCACAACTTAAATCAAACTGATATTTCTGAAATCACAGGTGTTTCACAACAATCAGTATCTAATTGGTTAAATGCTAAATTGATGCCTAGAATGGGGATAATTGAGATATTAGCAGAATACTTTAAAATACTTAAATCGGATTTATTAGAGGAAAAACAAAACTCGACTTACATCCCCGACCACTTTGAATCAGTAACTGATGCAATGGAATTTATTCTAAGAGTTCCTGTAGTAGCAAATAACTGTGGTTACGACCTCGATACTATGTCTGAAGAAGAAATAATTGAAATGGCTGAGGATCTATCCGAAATGCTACAAATCATGGCAAAGAAACACAGGAAAAAATAATGATGGAAGTTCATGAAGTAATTGAATATTACAATCAAAACGGATTGGACGAGACATTAGATTATTTTGACATAGACATAATACACAAAGAACTGAGAGGGAAAACGGTTGAATCAAGATTAGTAATAGACTTTTATGGGAAAGCAACTATCTTTATTCAGCCAGATTTAGATGAGAATTACGAACAGTTTTTAAAGGCTCACGAGCTTGGGCACTATTTGTTACATTATCAATGTGATATAAGCTTTAATTACCTCACAAGGGTATACAAAACTAAAATAGAAAAAGAAGCTAACAGTTTTGCCTGCAAGCTTCTAATGAGCGATATTAATATAAAAGAACAAGAAAATATAGACTTTACTGCAATGGAAAAGGGAATTCCATTAAAAGTATGGCATTCAGTAATGAATTTAATTTAGTAATAACATATTATGTTTAAATAAAAAAAGGGAGGATTTTATTATATGGAATTACAAGAAAAAATGTACAATCTCAGTGAAAGGATTAAACAATTAAAAGAAAATATTCAAACTGAAGAAGCAACAAAACAGTCATTTATTTTACCATTTTTTCAGGCTCTCGGCTATGACGTTTTCAATCCGCTTGAATTCATACCTGAATTTACAGCTGATGTTGGAATTAAAAAACATGAAAAAGTCGACTATGCTATATTGCAAGAAGGTAAGCCATTAATCTTAATCGAAGCAAAATCATGCAACGAAAAATTAGACAAACATGATTCACAATTATTTAGATATTTTGGTACAACTGAATCTAAATTTGCAATTCTAACAAACGGAATTATATACAAATTTTATAGTGATTTAGATCAGCCAAATGTTATGGACTCACAACCATTCTATGTTTTGGACATGATGGATTTAAGCGATCAAGCAATTCAATATTTAGCTAACTTTAATAAATGTAATCTGGATATTGACAGTATAATGAATACTGCATCTGATTTAAAATATCTCAGTTTAACAAAAACAGCATTTAAAGAACTTATCGAAAATCCAACTGATGAATTTATAAAACTTTTATTAAACAGCGGCGTGTATGATGGATTGAAAAATCAAAAAGTTATTGATAAATTTAAACCTATTGTAAAACGTGGAATTAATCAATATATTAATGACAAAATGTCTTCAAAATTCAAGGAGACATTAAGCAGTAATGATGATGAAGTCATTGAGGAAAATAATGAACCGGACGAAGAAGTAAGCAAAATCAACACCACTATTGACGAGTTAAATGGTTTTGCAATTGTTAAAGCCATTTTACGTACTGAAGTAGAAGCTAAGCGTATTACATATAAAGATACAGAAAGTTACTTTGGTATTTTATTAGACAATAATATACGTAAATGGATTTGCCGTATTTACATTAACACTAAAGCTAAATACGTAATTATTTCTGATGAAAATAAAAAAGGAATAAAACATGATTTAGGTACCCTTGACGATCTATACAATTTATCTAATGAATTGAAAGACTCTTTAAAAAAATATCTCTAATTAAATCTATACATAACCAAATACGGTAAACACACTTCTTAGTGTTTATATAAAATAAAAAATTGAAGGGAGAATTAAATTATGAAGAAAGTATTAAGTTTATTATTAGTTCTAGGGCTTTGCTTTGGATTAGCAGGATGTGGAGGAAGTTCTAAACCAGATGATATGACTGATGAATCATACAATGCTGCTAAAGAGGTTTTAGAAATCGCTGATAAATATCTTGATGATAAAATCGATAAAGATGAAGCAGCCGATTCTATTCGCTCTACTATGGATGGGTTTGAAGGAGATGGAGTTGGGGATATCAAAGTTAGAGAAAGAGCAAAACAAATAACATCTTCACTTTATATTAGCGAATCCTCTGTTCAAGAAGCAAGAGACAATTTAGCAGAAGTTCTAGAAAATTAAAATAAAAAAACCACCCCACTGCAATGGGATGGTAATTCGCAATAGGCCCCGTAAAGCTACTATCGCTGACAAAATAATTTTAACACAATATTTAAATCAAATCTAGTCATAACCAAATACGGTAAACACACTTCATAGTGTTTATATAAATAAAATACGAAGGGAGAACTAAGATTATGAATCAAAATGAAAAGCAACTATATGATGAATTAAGGAGTACTGCTGAAGAATGTGATAAGCTAATGAATATGATCTTCGAACGCCAATCACCTTCTTGTGAATTAAAAAATAAATATAAAACTCTTAAAAACAGTTGTAAAAATAGATTGCAACAAATAAAAAGAGTTGGAAAGCCAATAAATGTAAGTCCAACTATATATAATAGATTTTTAAGAAATTATAGTGAAGCAATGTCCTTTGGCTTCACTGAGCCAACAAACGGAAACCTTGATAAAATGATTCATTCTTTAGAAGAGGCAAGTTACAAGTTTACTAAGTTTTTAAATGAATAATATAAGTTATATGGAGAGAATAAAATGGAATACAATATATACTGTGATGAGAGTTGTCATCTTGAGCATGATAAAAGTAATTCAATGTCTATAGGAGCAATTTATTGTCCTAAAGATAAAATTAAGGAAATTAATGAAAATATAATTCGTATAAAAGAAAAAAATGGAATATCAAAAACATCCGAGGTAAAGTGGACAAAAATAAGTCCAGCAAACATGAGACTATATATTGATTTAATAGACTACTTTTTCCACGATGACGATCTTTCGTTTAGATGCATTATTATCAAAGATAAGCAATCATTAGATCATAAAAAATTTAATCAAACTCATGATGAGTGGTATTATAAAATGTATTACACTATGTTAAAAATAATATTATCACCGCGCGATAGTCATAATATATACATTGATATTAAAGATACAAATTCTTTTGATAAATCTCAAGAATTACTAAATGTAATCAGAAATGCAAAAGATGATTTTAATTCTAGAATTATAAAAAAAATACAGCCCATTCGATCTCACGAAGTACAAATCATGCAACTTGTTGATATATTAGTTGGCGCAATGGCCTATGTAAATAGAAAATTTCCACAAGATGAAAAACGAAGTGCTGCAAAATTTGAATTATTAAAATATATAAAAGAATTAAGTGGCTATTCATTAACAAGAAATACACTTGCTCGGGAAAAAAAGATTAACCTTTTAGTCTGGGAGGCAAACTACTATGTCAAGTAATTGCAATTGGCTTCCAGAATTAATAACATTCAATGGGAATTGGAGTGAATATGAAGATAAACTTTATGCTATATTCTCACAACATTTTCTAAACTCCAATCCCTACTTCATGGAAAAAAAAGTCATACCTCGAAGAAATCCAATGTATAATGGTAAATATGAAAGTTACTTCCATATCACTTGCGGACATACAAAAGAAACCGATGAAAGATCCCCTGATTTACGTAGATGTGAAAGAATTGAATGGCCAAGGGCCTTTATTGAAAATTCAAATTGCATCTGTAAACAAAACTGCAGTGACTTTATAATTTGGAAAAAAAGATATAAAAACAAATATAGATATTCATTATTGCTGAAAAGTGAAAAATATATAGTTATATTAGAAGAAAGAGCAAATTATTTTAATTTAATTTCCGCTTATCCTCTTACCTATTCACACGCAATGCATGATCAACTTGAGTACTATGAAAGGGCAAAAAAAGCAGAAAACGCCATCATAAGATGACGTCTTCAGAATCTCCTTCTGCCCTAGGTAGATGAGCTGTGAAAAAGAAATTCAGCACTGAATTTCTAATTAATTATATTCAACTTTCACTTATATTATACATATCTGTCGCAAATATGCAATATTTTTTCAATAATATGAAAATCGGAAAATCATAAAAATCAATTCTATAAATATGCAGTAAAATGCGCTTAGACGTAGTTAGTAAATAACAAAATATAAAATTTATGATTTTCATAAAAAAATGCTTTAAACAAATTATTTTTATAGTAATTTCAAAAAAAGGGTTTACAAATTAAAAACTAAGGCATATTATATAAGTACATCCAAGATTTATGGGTGTATAAATGTTAACAAAGCCTTAGTAGTAACCGCCCGTTATAAGGGATTCGGTGAGCCTAAGGCTTTTAATTTTAGGAGGAAAAAATTGCTAAAAATGATGACACTATAACAGCTATACTTGTAGACGGTGGATTTTATAGAAGAAGATCGTACAGCTGCTTTGGGGATAAATCTCCTCAGGAAAGAGCAGATGAACTGGAAGAATATTGCAAAAGACATTTAACTGAAAGAAAAGGATATTGGCATCAATTATACAGAGTATTTTATTATGATTGTTTGCCAATAGAAAAAAAAGTATATAATCCCTTAACAAAAAAACAGGTGGATCTGAGTAAATCCCCTACATACAACTGGTCAAATGAATTTTATGACTGCTTAAAGAAGAAAAGAAAATTTGCATTAAGATATGGTAAACTCGCAGATGGTCAAGCTCATTATAACTTGACAGAAAAAGCTTTTCGCAGACTATGCAATGGTACATTAAAATTTGAAAATATAGAAGAAAAGGATTGTGTATTAAATGTTGAACAGAAAGGTGTTGATATGAAAATCGGGTTAGATATCGCATCGCTAGCATATAAACATCAAGTAAATCAAATTATCCTTATTTCTGGAGATAGTGATTTTGTATCAGCAGCAAAATTAGCAAGACGCGAAGGCATAGACTTTATTTTGGATCCCCTAGGGGCACCTATTAAGCCCGATTTATTTGAACATATTGACGGATTAAATACATGTGATAAAAAATATAAAACAAATTTAAAAAAATAAAAAACCTAAGCCCATACGGTAACTTAGGATCCACAGAATAATTTAAAACTCCACTGCTACCAACAGTGAAGTTTGAATGAAGTACTACCAATACTTCATATTTATAAAAGACTCAACCAAAAGTCCTTTTACGTGCTTAATTATATCATTTAAACACGTCTAAGGCAAATTATAGAAAGGACGTGTTTTCATTATGCCTAGAAAGCAGACTTTTAAGCGCAGGCCAAATAAAGCAGGAACAGTAATAAAACTATCAGGTAAACGAAGACGTCCCTGGTGCGCTAAAATAACTACTGGAAAAGACATTATTACCGGTAGACAGATACAAACAGTACTGGGAACCTTTGAGACCTGGGATGAGGCTGATGATGCTTTGACTTTATACAGACTTGGTCAAAAGAATAAGATTACCGATCAGGAAGCTGAGGCACTTGCACCCGATACATTCCAGAAGCTTGTTGATCAGCGTGAAAAGAATATGCCTACCTTTAAAGAAATCTTTGATATTATATACCAGGAAGAATTGTGCACATTATCTAAAAGTGCTGCTCAAGGTTATAGATCGTGGATTAAACATTTTAATAGTATATACCACCACAAGATCAGTCAAATAAGTCTGGCCGATCTGCAGGAAATATTTGATCGTGATAAAGCTGGTTACGGTACAAAAGTACATATGAAAGTTTTAGTTAGCAAAATATTTGAATATGCAGTTATTCACAAATATATAAATCGTGACGATGATTACACTGAATATATAAAATGTGGCAAAGCAAAAGAAAGCACTAAACATTATGCTTTCTCAAATGACGAAATAGGAGCATTGATGAGCGATAACAGCGATATGGCTAAAATAATACTTATTTATATATTCACCGGTTTAAGAGCAAATGAACTGCTGAATATCCCGCGTAAAAATATTTATTTAAACACAGAATTCCCCTATTTAGTATCTGGATCAAAAACTGATGCAGGTAAAAATCGAGTAATTCCCATTCATACTTTTATCGAACCTTTTGTTAAACAGCTGTTGATGAAGAAAAAGAAAAGAATAATTGACTGTACCTACTATCAGTTTTCATCTATGTTCTCCTCTTTTTTAACTAATCACAATATGAAGCATACAATACATGATACTAGGGATACATTTGCAACATTATGTCAGTCTAACAACGTTGATCTGTTTATAAGAAAACGTATTCTTGGTCACAAAATGAAAGATATAACCTTTGATACTTATACATCTACCGTAATTGAAACATTATATAAAGAAATCAACAAAATCAAGGTGCCTAAGCCTTGATTTTTTGTTACTTATTTGTTACTTACGAGGTACATTTAACTGCTTCTAATTGCCTGAAACCCTTGATTTATCGTCAATAAGATGGATAGATATTTTCAAGTCTTGAAAAAACAAAACATTTATTTGAATAAACGTGTATGCTTTATGTGTAAAATAAATATACGGAGGAAATAAGATGGAAAAGAAACCTGTAAAAATTGTAACAATTGGTGGAGGTAGTAGTTATACTCCTGAATTAATGGAAGGATTTATTAAAAGATATGATGAACTTCCAATCAAAGAAATTTGGTTAGTAGATATTGAAGCTGGTAAAGAAAAACTAGAAATCGTTGGTGCTATGGCACAACGTATGTGGGACGCTTCTCCTTACGATGTTAAAGTACATTTAACTTTAGATCGTCGTGAAGCTTTAAAAGATGCTGATTTCGTTACTACTCAATTCAGAGTTGGTTTATTAAACGCTCGTATTAAAGATGAAAGAATTCCATTCTCTTATGGTATGTTAGGACAAGAAACAAATGGAGCTGGAGGAATCTTCAAGGCATTTAGAACAATTCCTGTAATCCTTAGCATTGTTGAAGACATGAAAGAATTATGTCCAAATGCATGGTTAGTAAACTTCACAAATCCTAGTGGTATGGTTACTGAGGCAGTTATGAAATATGGTAAATGGGATCGTGTAATTGGTTTATGTAACGTACCAGTTGGGGCTATGATGGCTGAACCAGAAACAATCGGAACAACTTTAGATAAATTAATTTATAAATTTGCTGGATTAAACCATTTCCACTGGCACCGCGTTTTTGATTTAGACGGTACAGATGTAACTGGAAAAATCATTGATGCAATGTATGAAGGTAAAGATTCTGGTATTCCTGCAAATATTCATGATATCCCATTCTTTAAAGAACAATTAAAACAAATGAATTTAATTCCTTGTGGATATCATAGATATTACTATCGTCAACAAGAAATGTTAGCTCATGGGCTTGAAGAATATAATGGAATTGGAACTCGTGGACAACAAGTAAAACAAACTGAAGCAGAATTATTTGAATTATATAAAGATCCAAATTTAAATTACAAACCTGAACAATTAACTAAACGTGGTGGTACTCACTATTCAGATGCTGCATGTGAAACTATCGCATCAATCTATGCTAATAAAAATACTCACCTTGTTGTAACTACTAAAAACAATGGTGCTGTACCTGATCTTCCTGCTGACTGTGCTGTAGAAGTATCTGCTCATATCGGTTCAGCTGGAGCTTTAGCTATCGCTTTTGGACCATTAGAACCTGCTCAACGTGGTTGGTTACAATGCATGAAAAATATGGAATTATGTGTTGAAGAAGCTGCTGTAACTGGTGATTATGGATTAGCTTTACAAGCATTTATCTTAAATCCACAAATTCCTTCTGGTGAAAATGCTAAACGTGTTTTAGATGAATTATTAATTGCTCATAAAAAACACTTACCACAATTTGCTGATAAGATCGCTGAATTAGAAGCAGCTGGTGTTACAGTAAAAGATGAAATCGCTAGAGATTTAGACTAAATAAAAAATTCGTGAATTTGATATGATCTCTCTAAAATAGACAACTTAAATAAAGTTGTCCATGAAAAGAGGGATCTTTTCTTATGGCACGTAATATACAATAAAAAAAGATACAAGCAGTTTTAGAGTATAAGAACAGAATTAAAGAAATAAAACAAATAATAATTCAAGAGCATTTAAATAGTAAAGATTCTTTGAGAGATTTAAGCAATAAATACAATACTCATTCTTCTTCATCTTTATGAAGTTGGGCTACCAGTTATAATAGTCACTAAAAATTAACAGATTATGATCCTAAAGGAGATGTCTACATGACCAAATCAAAAAAAGCAACATTAGAAGAAATAATTAAAATTGTATAATATTATTTAGATTATGAGAAAGAATATAAATCAGCAGCTGAACTTTTTGAGGTTTCTTACTCACAAGTATATCAATGGGTAAAGAAATATTTAGAATTAGGTGAAGAAGGTCTAAAAGACAGTAGAGGTAAGCGCAAAGAGGAATCACAATTAAATGAGTTAGAAAAATTACAATATGAAAACGAACGTTTAAAACACCAATCTGAACTTAAAGAAAAAAATATTATCTTAAAAAAGTTGAAGGAAGCTAATATTACTCAAAGTATGTCAAGAGTTGGAAAATGTATCGATAACGGTTCTGCTAAAAGATTTTGGAGAATTATTAAAAGTGAGATGTATTATCTTAACAAATTTAATTCTTTCAATGAATTAAAAAAAGCAATTGAAACTCATATTGACTTCTACAATAACGAAAGATTTAATAATAAGGTACCAATGAAAGTACGTTTAGAAGCTCTAAATGGTACTGAAAATCCAGCACAATATCCTACCAATAATTCATTAAATTACGCAATGGTATAATAAAAGATGCTTTACCAAATGGAAAAGCATCTTTTATTTTGTTATTTCTTATTTCTTGTTGGTTTGTACATCCCACCCGGTGAATAATTATCTGCATATTTTTTAGATACTTTTTTCACTAATGAAACTACTTTTTTCTTTATAGCCATGTTTTTTCACCTCCATACTTACACCTGTAAAAAATAAAGTAAAACCAATTATCATGCTTAGTCGTGGTTCTATAGGATAAATTAATCCAATCACAGCCAGACATCCCCAAAAAATTAATTTACTTATTTTCACATTCCGTGCTTCATGATTTTCTTGCCACATAAATGCTTTAGCAGCAATAAGTATTGCCATAATTAGAAGATAGCTATTTTCAAAATCCGCAAAATAGAGCGTACCAAGATATAACAAAGTCGTTAAAAACATACAGCGATAAAAACTATCAGCATGATAACCGTCTACAAATGTCCGTAATCCAACTAATGCAATAATAAATATTATTGTTTCTAGTACCATATTTCTAAAAATGCCGATTGCTAACAACAAAAAAAATAAAATCATTTGAGTCAAAATGAGTTCAATACCAAATCTTACTTCATCAATTTCATCCTCAGTCACATTATCAACATCTAATAAAAATCTGCTTATTTTTTCACAAAAACGTTTCATATCTATCCTCCATGTCCATTATACTATTAAATCTTCCTAAAAATATTTTCAATGTACTAACCGGTCCTATTTTGTTATTAAATACTTCTAAAAAAATTAAAACTTTGTGCCGGACAATAGCACAAAGCTTTAAAAAAAGAGATTAGATTATTAATTCAAACTTCTATCCAATAGACGTTTGTGAGAAATAGCTATAAATATTACTTGCGGCCATGTAGTAATATTATAACTTGGAGATTATGTATAGAAAGACAATACTTTTTATTTTATTATTATTACATCTCTCCCATAATCTATTATACTACACAACTTAACAGCTTGCGGTTTTATCCTTTTTTTCTACACTAACGGTCAATATTATGACATAAACGGCTTTTTAATTATCAACATTCAGTAAAATATCGCAATGCACCTTGTTATTTTCATAGAAATATTCCATTGTTCCATGATAGGTTTCTACAACCTCTTTAATGATTATTAATCCTTTTCCATGATCTCTTCCTTTTTTACTTTCATAATTAAGAGGTCTATTAGTCGAATTTATTATGCTGATCAAAAGCATATTGCCTTTACTAAAAATTTTGATTTCAACTATCTTCTCCGCTGTTTTTAAAGCAGCTTCAGTAGCATTATCTATCAGATTAAATAATAGAGAACATAATTTGTCTTGAGCAATATTAACATTGCGATCAATCACTGCATCTACAACATAATTAACTTCATCGTTATTGCGAATCTTCGCATTTAAACAAGCATCTACAAAAATATTTCCCGTACGTATCAATTTAACTGGAGCATTTAAATCTTCTTTAATTGCTTTTAAATATTGGTTAGCGACTGATTCTGTTTCGACTACTTCTTCTAGGACTTGTAAATGATTATTAATGTCATGCTTAAACTTATAAAGACGTTCTTGTTCTTTTTCTAATTCACTAATATGACGGCGAGTTGTAGCATATGAATAATTTGCTAACTCTAACTCCTTATTACGTAAATACATACGGGAAGAATTGATGATATAATTATTTACCAAAATCATTTGAACACCTGCTAAGATCAATATAAAAAAGATATAAATATCCCCCTGTTCAACTGATAATACGTTTAAAATCAGTACAATAATCACTTCAACAATATTGATCAAACAAAACGAATATAAAAATTTTTTAGGTAACTGATGTTCCACAAAATCACGTTTTTGAACCGCATATTTGCATATCAATGCTGATGATATATAGTTTCCTAAAGGAAAAACAACTCGCATACTCCCCCATACGATATCCAAATATGTATTGTCAAAAATTTCTAGCGCCACTGCAATCATAACTGAGCCGACAATAATTTGAATTGAATAATAAATTGTAGTGATAAACAAATTATTAAGCCTAAATCTCTTAACCAATACCCCACAATAAATAAAATCCAAACTAATACACATTAAATTACCAATTACATATAACCAGCCATTATGTGGTGAAGTATACGTAACAATATTCAAAACAAACGTATAACTTAATATAACCATAATATTTCTAAGCATGTTTTCTTTACGAATATATGGATAGGTTAATGAAATAACATAACTTAAAGCAACAACATATATCAATGTATATAAATACTCAATAAAAAAATTAATCATCACTCTTTGATCTCCTGCATTAAAAGATTAAATACATCTTTTTTTCTTCTTCTACTAATTTCTAGCGATTCATCAATACCTTTTAATTTTAAAATATATCCATTCATCGAAACAACCATATTAATATTGATTATCTGACTTTTATTTATTTGGACAAAATTATCTGGTAAATACTGATTAACTTCTTCAAGCGTCATATAAGGAATATAGAAATTATTATCATTAGTATAAAAATGTAAGTATCTTTTTACTGATTCGATATAAATAATATTTCTACTTCGAAAATGAAAAATCTCTCCCTTTTTCTTGATCCAGATATCATCATTTTGTTGTCTACGATTTATCGCTTTAAGCAAGGTTGGCGTTAACTTTGTTTCTAATTCTGATTTAAGTAAATATCCTGCTACATTAATATCAAACGCCTCCTGCATTTTATTTTCATAATTAGTTATGTATATTATGATCGTATTTTGTTTCAATAATTTTTTTGCTACCTGTATTCCACTCATTGTTGGCATATCGATATCTAATAAAAGAATATCAAAGTTTTTACCACAATTAAAAAACTCTTCAACATCTTGAAAAAGTTCAACTGTATATGGTTCCTTAATTCTAGCCTCCTCTACATACCCTCTGATTCTAAGTAGCATTGACCGCTCATCATCTAGTATACCTATTTTCATCTTTACACCTCATTTATTTATTATACTTGATAAAACCTTTTTTGACTAATTAAAAAAGGCCCTTAGGCCTTATCCTGTTGCTTTTTTTCATAGTAATTTCTTACCAGCACTTGTGTTTTACGAATATGATTTTGAATTTTTTCTTTAGCTAAATCCTTATCACGAGCTAAAATTGCCTCATAAATTTCTCGATGCTCCTGTGCTGCTGAAATTAAACGATCCGGTTGACGAATTGAATGCCTTGAAGTTACATGAATATAATAATTAATATCTGTTAATAATTGCTCAAAATACTTTGATTGGGTACAACGATAAATAGCCTCATGAAAAGCAATATTAATTTCATTAAACTTCTCTTGATCACCTTTTTCAGCATAAAATTCCATTAAATCATACACTTCTTTTATCTTTTCAAGTTCCTCATCATTAATTCGCTCAATTGCTAATTGGATTGCTAGCCCTTCTAAAGCATAACGAATTTCCAACATATCATCGATATCACGATGAGAAAACCCTAGTACATAAACTCCTTTATTAGGAATACTTTTAACCAAACCTTCTAATTCCAACTGTTTTAGAGCCTCACGAATTGGAGTTCTAGAAATATTCAACTCTTTAGACAAAGCAACTTCATTTAATTTTTGTCCTTGAGTATATTCCTCATTTAAGATTTTATCACGCAAAACGGTGAAAATTTTATTTCCAAGCGACCCATGTCCGGTATTTTCTAATAAATTCTTTGTCATTGTTTAACCTAACTTTCTGATGATGGCTGCGGTGAACTCGTCTGTTGAAGCACTACCCCCAATATCAGGTGTTACAATAGTTCCTTCTTCAACTACAGCTGCTAAAGCCTCACGCAATTTATTAGCATCATCTAATTTCCCTAATGCCTCTAACATTAATGCAAATGCTAATAATAATGCACTCGGATTAGCGATACCCTTACCAGCAATATCTGGTGCACTTCCATGAACAGCTTCATAAATTCTAAATTCATCACCAATATTCCCACTTGGTGCAAATCCTAGACCGCCAACTAATCCAGCACATAAATCAGAAACAATATCACCATATAAATTTGGTGCAACTAAAACATCAAAAGTTTCTGGACGAATTACTAATTGCATACACATGTTATCAACAATAACCTCTTGTGGCTCAATATCTGGATAATCTTTAGCCACATCTCTAAACGCTTCTAAAAATAATCCATCTGTATATTTCATAATATTCGCTTTATGAACTGCTGTTACTTTTTTACGTCTATTGTTCTTAGCATATTCAAAAGCATAACGACAAATCTTTTCACTCGCTTCACGAGTAATTAATTTAATTCCATTTGCCATATTTGGATTGATCATATACTCAATCCCTTTATATAAATCTTCGGTATTTTCACGAATCATAACCAGATCAATGTCTTCATAACGAGAATTGATTCCTTTAAATGATTTGATTGGACGAACATTAGCATAAGTTGCAAACTGTTGTCGCAAGGCAACATTGACACTTCTAAATCCCGTTCCAATCGGCGTTGCTGTCGGACCTTTTAAAGCCCATTTATATTCTTTAATAGCATCAACAAGTCCTGGTTCAAAAACTTCTTTCGTTGTAGCTGCATATTCAGCACCAGCCTGATATTCCACCCATTCAATGTCAAGCTTCATCGCTTTAGTGATATCAACGACACTCTTTGATATTTCTTTTCCAATTCCATCACCAGGGATTAAAACAGCTTTCATTAAAATTCACCTCCCAATTCTTTAATTGCATTTAATAAACCACCGTAATTAATCATTACTTTTTCACGAGGTGATAATGTTAATTCAGCCTCGATTGAATCATTAGTAGTTTCATTAATTACTTTTACTTTACCATTATGTTCAACAACATCTTTGATATTAACGATTTTATAACTATCTTGGTCATTGAAGAAATCTTGGTCTTTAGCTTCAATAACTAAAGGTAAAATACCATTATTAATTAAATTAGAACGATGAATTCTCGCAAATGATACTGCAAAGATTGCTTTAATCTTTAAATAGTTTGGTACTAAAGCCGCATGTTCACGGGAACTTCCTTGACCATAATTATCACCACCAACGATGAATCCCCCATTATTAGCAATTGCACGATCATAGAATTCAGGATCTACTTTACTGAATGAAAATTTTGCTAAATGTGGCACATTTGAACGATATGGCAATAATTTGCTATCTGAAGGAACAATATGATCTGTCGAAATATTATCACCAACTTTTAAAACAACTTTTCCACTAATTTCATCTGTAATTTTTTCTCCACGTGGAACCGGTTTAATATTAGGTCCCATATATACTTCATTATTTTCGTCATATTCATCAATGAAGAAATTTCCATTTTTAATAAATGGAGTATTTGGCACCTCTTCTAAATACATATCATCTTCAAATTCTTCTGACATGTACCCTTTAATTGCGCTCAATGCCGCAATTTCCGGTGATACTAAGTATACGCTTGCATCATTTGTTCCTGAACGTCCCTTGAAATTACGATTAATCGTTCTTAATGAAATCCCTTTTGAGAGCGGTGCTTGACCCATTCCAATACATGGTCCACAACCACATTCAAGAATCCTTGCTCCAGCTTGAACCATATCAGCTAATGCTCCATTTTGTGAAAGCATCGCAAGAATTGAACTTGATCCTGGCGCAATAACTAAAGAAACATGATCCGCAACTTTGCGTCCTTTTAAAATCTTAGCTGCCTTCATCATGTCAGCAAAAGATGAGTTAGTACAACTTCCTATCACAACTTGATTTACTTTCATTCTTTCAAGTTCTTTTACTGGTACTACCGCATCTGGACTATGAGGCTTAGCAGTCATTGGCACTAATGCACTTAAATCAACATCTAATTCTTGATCATATGTAGCATCTTCATCAGCTTTCATTTCAATGTAATCATCTACTCGCCCTTGTTGTGCTAAATATTCTTTTGTTCTTTCATCGGTCGGGAAAACTGATGTAGTGGCTCCCAATTCAGCCCCCATATTACAAATCGTAGCACGATCAGTCAATGATAATGAAGCAACTCCATCTCCCGTATATTCAATAATCTTATTAACGCCACCCTTAACCGTTAATTGCTGAAGAATATATAAAATAATGTCTTTTGCACTTACCCATGGTGCTTTTTTTCCAGTCAAATTAACTTTAACAACACTAGGACATTGTAAGTAATATTTACCTGTTGCCATCGCTACTGCGACATCTAATCCCCCTGCCCCAATAGCAATCATACCCATTGCTCCACAAGTTGGTGTATGTGAATCTGATCCAACTAGAGTCTTTCCTGGTTTTGAGAAGTTTTCTAATTGTAATTGATGACAAACTCCATTACCTGGTTTTGAAAAAACAATCCCATGCTTTTTAGCCACACTGCGGATAAATTCATGATCATCCATATTTTCAAATCCTGTTTGTAACATGTTGTGATCAATATATGCCACTGCTTTCTCTACTGCAACATGTTTAATATTCATTGCTTCTAGTTGAAGATAAGCCATTGTCCCTGTTGAATCTTGTGTTAGTGTTTGATCAATTTGAATTCCAATTTGTTCTCCCGGAACAAGATTTCCATCTTTAAGTTTACTACTTAAAATTTTGTATGCTAAATTCATACCCATCACGATATACCCCCATTATTCTTATATTGCATACAATTATACAAAAAAACAATCTTGATTACAACCCTTTGGAACAAATTTTACCACAAGATGTACTAAAAATAAAACACTTTAATAAAAATCTATTATTTACTTGATTTAATCGAGTAATTTTTAATTACACTTTTTTAATAATAAATTTGTGAATTCCTAAAATAAAATATCTACTTTTCTTCTTAAAACAAAAGCCTTACTATAAATATCAATGAAAATATGTTAGAATACATTGGGTGATAAAATATGTTAATAGAATGTTCAAATATAACAAAATCATTTCAAGGGATTCCCTTATTAAAAGATATAACCTTTAAAATTGATGATCATGATAAAGTCGCAATTATCGGAGTTAATGGTGCTGGTAAAACTACTATTCTAAAAATTATTGCGGGCGAAGAAAACTATGATAGCGGTGACCTTTTTTGTAATAAAGAATTAACACTAGGTTATTTAAAACAACAGCATGACTTAGCGATGGATAAAACAGTTTACGATGTTGGCCTTGATGTTTTTGCACCATTGATCACAATTGAAAATAGACTACGTCAATTAGAGAATGAAATGACAACTGATCATAGTGAACGTATTTTAAATGAATATGATCGTCTAACTCAATCATTTCATGATAAAGATGGATATAGTTATCCCAGTAAATTAACCGGCGTTTTAAAGGGACTGGGCTTTAGCGAAGAAGAATTCAATTTAAAAGTTTCAATGCTATCTGGTGGTCAAAAAACACGTTTAGCTCTTGCTAAAATGCTGCTTCAAGAACCAAAGCTATTGTTACTTGACGAACCTACTAACCATTTAGATAATAGTGCTATTAATTTCTTAGAAGGATATTTAAAAAATTATCCTCATGCAATCATCACAGTCAGCCATGATCGTTACTTTATTGATCAAGTTTCTAATAAAATTGTAGAAGTCGAAAATGGAAAATCCAAAAGCTATAAATGTAAATATAACGAATATTCAATTTTAAAGAAAAAGCAAAGAGCTGTTGATTTAAAACATTATTTAAATCAACAAAAAGAAATTAAAAGAATTCAAGAGAGTATCGATACACTAAAATCATATAACCGTGAAAAACAAGTTAAACGAGCCGAATCTAAAGAAAAGCAGTTAGCTAAAATTGAACGTATTGACAAGCCTGAGAACTTGCCAGATACAATCACGATTAATTTTAAACCAAAACGTGAGTCCGGTTTTGATGTTTTAAAAATAGAGAACCTAGCTGTTAAATTTGATGAAATTTTATTTAAAAACATTGATATCGATATAAAAAAACAAGAGCGTATTGCTCTTGTCGGGGATAACGGTGTGGGTAAAACAACTCTTTTTAAAACTATCCTCGATCAGCTAAATGCTTATCAAGGTAAAATTAAATTTGGTAGTAAAGTAGACCTTGCTTACTATGATCAAGAACATAGCACACTAGCAATGGATAAAACTATTTTTAATGAAATTAGTGATAATTTTCCTAAGATGACTAATACTGAGATTCGCAACAGTCTTGCCTTATTTAACTTCAAAGGCGATGATGTTTTTAAAGAAATCTCTTTACTTTCTGGTGGTGAAAAAGGACGTGTTGTACTTACTGAAATATTATTAAAACAAGCAAATCTTTTAATTTTAGACGAACCAACCAACCACTTAGACATTGCTTCTAAAGAAGTTCTTGAAGATGCCTTAAACCAATTTGAAGGAACAATCTTCTTTATTAGCCATGACCGCTATTTCATTAATAAAGTAGCAACTCGTGTGATCGAATTAACGAGCACAAAAGCCATCAGTTACGATGGTAATTACGATACTTATTTAAATCATAAAAGCGTTGCTAAGCCGCTCAAAAAAGAAAATGTTGATTATCTTGATATGAAACAGCAAAATGCTCTTTATCGTAAACAGCAAAATAAAATAAAAAAGATAGAAACTAATATTTCTATACTAGAAACCAAGATCAACACTTTAACTGAACAGCTTCATAGTGAAGAAGTTCTAAATGATTATCAGAAATATAATCAGATCAATGATGAAATTTCCGAATTAGAAAATCAGTTAAATACTTTAATGGAAGAATGGGAAGCCCTGCAATAAGGGCTTTTTATATTCTTTTAACTCCAAGAATACAATAATTTTCATCTACACCTGAGCCTTCACAATCAACATACTCAACTTTTACTACACAACTGATATTTGTTTTTCCTAGTTTTCGTAAAGAAACACAATCCCCCTGCTCAATTCCCTCTTCTTTACAAACAACTAAATGGTTAATCACACCGTTACAGATTTTATCAAAATATTGGCTGTCAACCTGTAAACTACACATACTAAAACTCCTTTCAAATCTTTAAATATTGTTTATAGTGATTAGATCCATCAATTTCTTCAATTCGTATCTCAATCGTTTTTTCTAAATCCTCTACAATTGTTTTTTCATTAACTAGATTTTTTTGACTAATCCAAGACTGATATAGTGGATAAATTATAAATCTTAATGTTAAAGCAATTGATAACAATCCGAAATCTATTGATACACCTAATATTAATGGTTTAAGTAACATTCAACCATACCTCCTAGTATTGCCATTCACTCATGCTTTGATACTATCTAAATCACAATAACTAACACATATATATGCTCTAAATAATTTATTATGTCAGTTAAATAAAACATTACTACTATACTTAACCATATATTGCATTACTTTTTTGTCTAATCTAGTGGAAATAAAAATACTTTAATTCTTCAATCCAAATATTTAAATAAAAAAAGAGCAAAATAATTAAATATCCTGCTCTTTTCTATTAACCGTTTAGTAATTTTATTTAATCGATTTCTTTACCAGATCCAGCTCTTTGCTAATTTCCAATAATTCCTTAATTGCAATTTCTAGATTTTGTCTTGGGTGCTCTTCTAAGGACTTCTTAGTCGTACTAATTCTCTCGGCTATGTTTTCTAAACTTTCCATGTTAATTCTCCCTTTTTCTTTATTCTACCATTTTACTATACTCTATCATGCCATATTTTTGCAGACCATATCAGACTATGATAAATTAAAAAAATGTCCAATTTAAGCTACATTAATTTAAATTAATAATAATAACTTTCTTGCTCTCCATGATAATATACTTTTGATAAAGAAATATACAAAAATCTCTTACGATTACAATTATAACAAATTCATCACATTAGTCCAAGATAAAAAAATTTTTCTCTAGTTTATAAAATAAAGCAATTATTAGAATAAAATGCATATTTTTCATTTTTAAAGGTTATATTTAGCCAATATGTATTACCCTTACACTTAGTAAATCTTTGATTTTACCATCCCTCTTTAGTGCTTTTTTCATATTTTGGAAAACGGTTCCATTTACATTACTTTAAGGTATAATAAAGCCGTAAAAACAAGGAGGAAATAAAATGTTACACAAAAAACTAAAACCATTCCCAAGTGATTTTTTATGGGGAGCTTCAACATCTGCTTATCAAGTAGAAGGAGCTAACTTAATCGATGGAAAAGGACCATCTTGTCAGGATGTCAAAAAAGTACCTGAAGGAACTTCAGAACTTGATGTGTGTGCTGATCAATATCATCGTTATAAAGAAGATATTGCATTGATGGCAGAAATGGGATTCAAGACTTATCGTTTCTCTATCGCTTGGACAAGAATTTTACCTAATGGAACTGGTGAAGTCAATCCAAAAGGAATTGAATATTATAATAATGTTATTAATGAATGTTTAAAATACGGTATTGAACCATTGGTAACAATGTTCCATTTTGATATGCCGGCTGCTTTAGATGAAAGAGGAAGCTGGGGTAATCCAGAATCGGTTGACTGGTTTGTAAACTTTGCAAAAGTTATGTATGAAAATTATGGTGATCGTGTTAAATATTGGCTAACGATCAACGAACAAAATATGCTGACTTTAGTTGGACCGGTAATTGGTACATTACACTTGCCGGAAGGATGCACAAACGAAATCAAAGAAATCTATCAGCAAAACCATCATATGCTGGTAGCACAAGCTAAAGCAATGGCATTATGCCACGAAATGATTCCTGGAGCAAAAATCGGACCTGCACCAAATATTTCATTAGTTTATCCTGCTTCTTGCAAACCTGAAGATGTTCTAGCAGCACAAAACTATAATGCTATAAGAAACTGGTTATATTTGGATATGGCGGTTTACGGTGTATATAATAATTTAGTTTGGGCTTACTTAGAAGAACATGATGCCTGCCCAACATTTGCACCTGGAGATGCTGAAGCATTGAAAAATGGACATCCTGATTTTATTGGTTTCAACTATTACAATACTGCTACTTGTGAAGCTAGTGATGGAACTGAAACAATGGATCCTGGAGCTGATCAGCAAACTGCTCGTGGTGAAGCCGGATTCTATCGTGGATTTAAAAATCCTAATTTACCAACTACTGAATTTGGATGGGAAATTGATCCAATGGGATTCCGGGCAACAATCCGTGAAATGTACTCACGTTATCGTCTGCCAATGATCGTTACTGAAAATGGACTAGGAGCATATGATAAATTAACAGAAGACGGTAAAGTACATGATCAATATCGAATTGAATATTTGAGAAAACATCTTGAACAGGTACAATTAGCAATCACAGACGGTTGTGAAATGATGGGATACTGTCCATGGTCAGCAGTAGACTTGATTTCAACACATGAAGGTATGGTCAAACGTTATGGATTTATTTATGTAGACCGTGAAGAATTTGATTTAAAAACTTTAGATCGTTATCGTAAAGATTCATTCTATTGGTACAAAAAAGTTATTGCCACTAATGGTGATGATTTATCAGATTAATTTAATCTTAAAAAGCCTTCTATAGAAATCTATAGAAGGCTTTTTTGCTAATAAATATAGTATTATAACAACATGTTTTCTATTTAATTTAAGTAAATTTGCTAATCTACAATCTTTTCAAATACCGGGTCATAACTAACTAATTAATTATTGTTTCACCTTCTTGTTGCAATTATTTTAACGCTTCAATCACAATTTATCTATTATTCTGATCAACTGCCTAAGCCTGCTCACCCACCAAGATTTCTTCCTCTGAACATTTAATATCCTTATATCCTTGTAGTGTTTGTTTATATAAAGCCATTTTTATTTTTCCTTCTCATTTCCTTTTTCATATTCTAAAGCTAATTTTAAATCATATTCCATTATTTTATTTTCTATTAAGGCAAAACTTTGAAAAAGCAACTAATCATTTCCACTTTTCTAGCGAATAGCTTAATTTTTTTATCAAATAAAATAATATTCCCACTTGTTAATGAATTCAATCATTCCTTTAAAATAGGATTCGGATAGATATATTTAATGCTGATAATACAGCAATAAAAAAACAATCCCTCTTTATCTATATCTGAATAATGAGATAAAAAGCAAGAAAAATAACTTTTATTTAATGAAGACATCATGTTTTTAATACTAAAATTATTATTCCTATATAATAATAAAAGAATCGGCTGTAACCAATTCTTTTATTCTACATCTTCTTCATATTTAATAATTTCACCAGTATCTGCATTAATTTCTAATTCATATTCCTTATTACCATTTTTAATCTCTATCTCATATTTTTTAATTCCATCATCGTCATCATAATCTAACTCTGTTTTTATTAAGTAACCACCACCAACACGATCAAAAGCGATTTTTTGAGCTTCCTCTAAAGAAACAGCCGTATTAACAGGAGTAATCGGAGTAACTGTTCCATCAACTGGATTGGTTGTCGTACCTATATAATCATCATCTTTTTCCCGTTTTAATACCTTTCCACTATTTGCGTCTACTTCTATTTCATACTTTTCTGTATCAGTTATAATAGTAAAATCATAGTAAGTTACCCCATCATCTTTATCTTCTTTAGCCTTAAGGATTTTTCCTTCTACTTCTTTTAAAGCAATTTCTTGTGCTTCTTCCAATGTTAGGGCACTAACTTTTTCAGTACATCCAACTAAAGCTATTGTAATTAATACAAATAAAATTATTTTCTTCATAAATATTATCTCCTTTCAAAATCAATTGTAAAAATTGTATATTGATCAACTATACTTTCAACCGTAATTGCATAGTCATAATAGCTGCAAATTCTTTTAGCAATTGCTAAACCTAGTCCAAAATTGTTATTATTTTGAGCCCGTGACTCATCAGCCCGATAAAAGCGATTAAATATATAGTCTAATTTATCTGCTTCTATCCCAATCCCGTGATCTTTAACCATTAATTTTTGGTCAACATATAATAATTCAATTTTCTTTTCTTCTTCTCTTGAATATTTAATTGCATTATCAATTAAAATAATTAAAAGTTGTTTTAAATGTTCTATGCGCATCCATATCTTTGAAGTTACAGTTATTTTAATAATAAATTCAAATTCTGGGTGAACTTCTTTAAAATTTGTAATTACTTCATCAACTACTAAATTAAGATCAGTTGGTTCTTCACAATGAATATCCATTTCTCGGGTTAAATGAAGAAGTTCATTACACAATTGGATTAATCGCTCAACTTCATTACTAGTGACATTAAGTGAATTGCTAAGAATAGCAGGATCATCTTTTCCCCACCGCTCCAACATATCTAAATTTCCTTTTATAATTGCCAATGGCGTTTTTAATTCATGTGATGCATCACTTACAAATTGATTTTGTTGTAATAATGATCTTTCCGCTTGATCGATTGTTTCATTAAATTCCTTGCCTAATAAAGCTAATTCATCATTTCCCTCAATAACAAGCCGGTGACTTAAGCCCTCATTTTTAATTTGTTTAATACTCTTTGTAAATTGATCAACAGTTTGTAAAAAACGTTTACTAATCATGAAACCACAGGCAATACTGGTAATCAATGCAACAATAATTAAAATCAAAAAGATTACAGCAACAATACTAGCTATGGGGGTTATCAAATCTTCATCCATTGCATAGATTCGTCCAATAATCAATAAATAATAACCCATATAAAGTAATAAAATCAAGCTAAATACTACGATCACTGTCATAATAATAATTGAAGTAGTACTAACTAATTGATGTCGTAGTGATTTAATTTTCATGATAAACGGTATCCTACTCCACGTACTGTTTCAATTTTAATTCCGGGAATTTTATTACGTAAATAACGGATATATACTTCAACGACATTTGTTGATACATCTTCATCATAACCCCAAACCTGATCTAAAATCTTATTGCGACTAACAACATCACCGCCATTTTGAACTAATAATGATAATAAATCAAACTCAGTCGTTGTTAAATTTACTTCATTATCTTTGAAAAAGACCTTGTGCTTACTTGGATCAATTTTAACTTCTCCATAACTATATTCAAGAAGTGCTTTTTGAAAGTTCATTCTTCTCAATAGTGCATTTATCCTCGCTAATAATTCTTCCATTGCAAACGGCTTTGCTAAATAATCATCTGCTCCAACTTGTAAACCATTGACCTTATCCATCACCTCATCACGAGCTGTAAGCATAATTACTGGCGTTTGTTTAATCTCTCGCAAGCGTCGACATACTTCGATTCCATTAATTCGCGGTAACATTAAATCTAATAAGATTAATTCATATTCTTGCTCTAAAGCTTTTTTTAACCCAACTTCACCATCATAAGCTTGATCACAACAATAACCTGCATGGGTTAATTCTAGCTTTAATAGATCTGACATATTTTTTTCATCTTCAATTATCAGTATTGCCATCTTCATCACTCCTTATATTCAAATCCAATTATCTTTCCACTTTTTGCACTAATATTTATCTCAATCAGTTCTTGCTGCTGATTCTCTATTTCAAGATGGTAAAATATTTGCATATGCTCATATTCAATTTGTGAAGATACGATAGTTCCTGGAAATTGTTTCAATGCTACAACATGTGCTTCACTTTTAGAATAATTAATGTTATTTAAAGTTGTATGTAATATATAGACACCAAAACAAATAACACTAATGACGATTATTATTATAGTTGTTATAATTTGTTTTTTATAAATAATCAGCTTTTCCATTCCCATCTTCCTTTCATCTATATCATAACCTATTTTGCCCGATTGTTGCTTAAAGAACAATAATAATTAAATAAGAATTTTCTCATTTTCTAAAAATAAATAAGTGTGATCTAAAATCACACTTACTCAAACAAAGCAAATTCTAAATAATAAACTAGATCATGAAACATTCTAGTATTAAAGCCATAACAGCTGCAATCATCTATTTCTCCATCCCAATCATTATTTAATCGTTCTAATAACAGCGGTACCTCTGTAACATCTAAATTAGCTGTTACAAAAAACTCACTACAATCTTTTTTTCCAGCATACTCACGACTCGGTGAAATTGAAAAATTAGGATTTATTTGTAACAACAAATCTTTAATCATTTGATAATCTTTTATATCTTCACTTTCAATAATTACATATAATCTCGCTAACATAAAACCACCTCTTTCCTGCCTATTTTATCATAAAATATTGTTTAGATAAAAGTATGCTATTAATTAATTTTATTCTGATTATATTTACTAATAAATATGTTAAGATAAAGTAAAGAGATATATTTGAAAGCTGGGATAATTATGGATGAATCACTAATTACGATCATTGGGTTTATTATTGGAGGCCTATCTATCTTTATTTATGGAATCAATCTTATGAGCGATGGCCTCAAAAGTATTGCAGGATATCATATCCGTGAGTATATTGAAAAATATACAAGTAATCTTTTTACCTCAATTTTAGTGGGTACTTTAATTTCTGCAATCCTTCATTCTAGTTCTGCTGTTACAGTTATTTCAATCAGTCTGGTTCGGGCCGGATTAATGAAGTTGGAACAGGCTATAGGAATCACGATTGGAGCGAATATTGGGACTTGTGTGACTTCAATAATGATAGGCTTGAATGTGGAACAATTTGCTTACTATCTTGTCTTTATTGGGGTTGTAATCATGTTTTTAGCTAAAAAAAAGACGATTGGATACATCGGCAAAGTTGTTCTGGGCTTTGGACTAATTTTTGTTGGTCTACAAATAATGAGTGATCAAATGATAGCCTTTGCTAAAGAACCTTGGTTTACAAGTATCATGACAACGTTAGGAAAAAAACCATGGTGGGCACTTCTAGGTGGAACTATAGCAACAGGCATCATGCAATCATCTACTGCTGTTATCGGTGTAGTCCAAAAACTTTTTACAACTGGTTCAATCACTCCTGCTGCTGGTGCTGCATTTATTTTTGGGGCCAACATTGGTACTTGTATTACTGCGGTTATTGCCGCTTTAGGCGGATCTATTTCAACTAAACGAGCTGCCTGGTTTCATGTTGTTTATAATCTAGCAGGTGCAATAATAGGAATGCTCGTTTTAAAACCATTCGTTAATTTAACTAATTGGGTCAATTTGCTGCTAAACGGCAGTCAAGAAATGTATATTGCTCAAGCACACTTCATTTTTAATATAGCTTCAACTATTTTAGTTATTCCTTTTGTTCGCTATTGTGTTATTTTATTAGAAAAGTTAATTCCTGGGAATGATCATCATGATACGCTCATTGAAAATATCGATGAGCTAGATGATACTTTAATTGACAAACTTCCTGTCGGAGCATTAGCAGTTGCTAAAAAGAATACACTCCGAATGGGACGAAATGTTATAGCCAATATTAAATTATCTTATACTTATTTAATCTCTAAAAATAGTGAAGATTATGATGAAATTATCGAAATTGAAGCACTAATAGATAAATATGATTCTCGTTTATCCAAATACTTGCTAAAAATTGCTCAACAGCCCACATTAGCAAAAAAGCAAACTAATGAATACTTTAAAAATTATCAAATTATCAAAAATCTTGAACGAATTGGTGACATTGTTAGTAATTTAGCTAACTATTACAAACTTGTTTACGATGAAAAAGGTAAATTTTCTAACGAAGCAATCGATGATTTAAATAAAATGTATAAATTAGCTTTAGAAATGGTCCAAGATGCTCTAGATATTTATGAACACGATAATGCAAATAAACTTCTTTCTTCTTTAAACAAAAAAGAACATACTTTAAATGCTTTAGAAATTGAGTGTCGTCAAAATCATCTAGTCCGAATGCGTGACGGTATTTGTGAAGATAATATCGCTGCTTCTATCATCATTGATATTATTTCTAGTATTGAACGAATTGGTGATATTGCTTTAAATACTGCAAATTCAACAATTACGGTATACAAAGATCATAAAGTTAAATATTTAAATGTTTGATTTTTACATAAAAAATTACTGGAATAACATCCAGTAATTTTAATTTATTGCATCTTTATCGGTTTCACCGGTTCTAATTCGCAAAGCACTTTTTAGATCATAACTAATTATTTTGCCATCTCCAGGATTCCCCGTAAATGCTGCGGTTTGAATTGCCTTGATTGTCTTCTTTTCCCAAACTTCATCACTTACTATAATTTCAAATTTAATTTTTGGTAACATATTTATTTCTACTTCATTACCTCTAATTACTTCACGATAGCCTTTTTGAATTCCACACCCCATAACTTGATAAACTGTAATCCCATGAACTTCAATTTTAGCTAAAGCTTCTTTAACATCCTCAAACTTATCTTCACGAACAAATGCTTCTATTTTAATCACAAATCACTCCTCCTTACTCTAATCCATTAAATGATGGGTATGCTGTCTCATTATGTTCAGACATATCTAACCCCATCTGTTCATCACGTTTATCAACTCGTAATGGTGTAAATAGCCGTACAACTCCTATACAAATTAAAGTACCTATCACAGCAACTACTATTGTTAGTAAAATGCTAATAATTTGTGCAATTAATAAGTTTGTATCTCCGAAGAATAACCCATTCCATCTAGCTACATCATTGATTGAAGTTTGAGCAAAAAGCCCCGTTGCAATACCACCCCAGATACCACCTATTCCATGACATCCAAATGCATCTAGAGCATCATCATATCCAAAATATTGTTTTGCTTTAGAAATCATAAAATAGCAAATTGGGCTACCAACAAAACCAATAATAACTGCAGACCAAATCGGAACAAATCCTGCACCAGGAGTAATTGCTACAAGCCCGACAACTAGGCCGGTTACACTTCCCACTAAAGTTGGTTTATTAATTTTCCAAACATCCATCAACATCCATGATAACATTCCTGAAGCAGCAGCAACAGCAGTTGTCATAAAAGCGTGTATTGCTAATCCGTCAGCTTTTAAAGAACTTCCGGCATTAAAACCAAACCACCCAAATAATAGAAGGCTTGCACCTAGTACAACAAACGGAATATTATGAATACGATATTTCGCATGATCATAATCCTTACGTTTACCCAAGATAATACACAATACTAGCGCGCTTACTCCAGAACTAATATGAACAACATTTCCACCAGCAAAATCTACTGAACCAATTTCAGCCAAGAATCCCCCTAATCCCCAGACCATGTGAGCCATAGGATAATAGACGATTGTTGACCAGACAATTATAAAAATAAACAACGCTTTAAACTTCATTCTTCCCGCTACAGCGCCAGTAATTAAAGCTGGTGTAATAATTGCAAACATCATTTGAAATGCTGCAAAGCCTAAATCCGGAATCGTACTGGCATAATTACCTGGCGTCGTTCCTACATTACTCAAGCCCAAAAAGCTTAGATCCCCAATTATTCCTAGATGATCATTTCCAAACGCCAAGGAATATCCAAATAATATCCACATAACCATTGCTATTCCAATTACAAAAATTGAAGTCATCATCGTATTAACCACATTTTTTCTTCTAACCATTCCGCCATAGAAAAAAGCTAATCCTGGTGTCATCAATAACACCAATGCTGTACAGATTATCATAAATCCTGTATCTCCAGAATCAATCATATTTCTTCCCCCTTTATTTATGATTATATTGGAAGTATAGATGATATTTTTTTATTAAGCAAGATATTTTTTATCACTAATTATTTTCAGTTTACCTTGTCGTAAAAAAACATTGATATTATCATAGTTTTTTAATTTGTTAAAATATTGTTATTTTTATATATGATAAAAATAGTTATTGGCATATAAGTTTCCAATTAACTCGTTATTGTATATTAGTGCAGTTATTATTAATTCATTTAAGTTAAAAAACTATAGATCATTACAAGATAAAATTAAATAATTGTCATTTTTAAACTGTTTTTCCATAACCAACATAGAATGATTCACAAAATTATTTTTAAAGTATTCTTTTGAAATTAAAATCACTCCTATAAAAGTTATACCTGTGACTATTAATCATATATATAAATCATTTGGCACAGCTCTAATTAGAACTGCTCCAATTACAAAGTAAAACAATATATATATAATTAGTATCTTAGATAAAATACTTAATCCTTTTATCTTTCTATTTAAAATAAACTATATAAAAATCATAGCATATCTATTTTATAAAAAAGGCATAATTTTTTCACAAAACTAAAAAGAGCTGTAACATTCTAAAATAGTAAAAAAACTACTCACTAGTTACGGCTACTTCTATAAGTATATCTCCTTCTTTACTTGGCTCTATAGCTATCAATCTATTAACTTTTTTGCACAAGTGGGACATGCAACATAAAAGTAAGTACATCCGTTTTCACATTTATAATCTATTATTTTAAAACTACTAACTTCAGTATCAATGCTCTCTTTAGTTACTATCTTTTTCATTATTTTCCCGTCAAAAGAGATATAAAACAAAAACTATATCACTTTTTTATGCCTTACGTTAATATTAATCAAAAAATAATTATACGATATTTTGTTCTATTACATTAATAATATTGTATCTATTTTTTATCGTAGCAAGATAAATTTTGTAGTATATTCTTGTTTTCGTAATTTTCCTAAAATAATATATTTGCTAATTATTCAAGAACTTTTCTATATCTTCATAATTAGATATTTCTATATTAAAAACATATGAAAAAAATTTTTGCAATTCACATATATCATATTCTTTATAATTTATTTTATGTATCTTTTGATACACTTCTTTTACTAAAAATCTTAAATCTGAAATATAATTACAACATACTAAATCAACAACATCTTTAAAAATATCTCTATGCATAATAACCTATCCCCTCAAGCTTTATTCACAAACATTTTAAATATAAATACTGAATTAAAAAATACATCAATCAAATAAACCAAAATAACTCTCCAAAATTTCAATACAATATACAAGTAAATACCTTTTTAATATCATATTAAATTTTTAATAATATTTTTTCCCAAAAATATATCCTATATCAATAAAATTTGGGAACAATTTAATCACATAATTATCATATTATATAGTTGTAAAAACTATAAATAGCTTAAGTTCTGTTGTAGGTGGTGAATTATGCTTGACTATTTTTTAGAAAACACTACAAAAAAGAAATTATATCTTTTTTCCATCTTATATTTAAAGAGAGTCACTTCTGTAAAAGAATGTAAGTATATACTTACATTTAGCAGTACCAGTATAATTTCAATAATTAACGAGTTGAATTTTGATTTCAATGGAATTGCAGAAATAAATATAACAAATTCATTGGAACTTAAATTAATTGTATACGAAGATATTACATTTTCTGATTTACTCCATGCTATATACCAAAGCTCTAATGTATTGCATTGTATCAAGTTTATGATAACCAATGAATCAAACCATTCTTTTTTGGTATTTGCGGAAGATAACTATCTTGCAAAATCCAGTGCATATCGAATACGACAAAAATGTATTAAATATATCCGCAGTATCGGTTTGGATATTAAAAAAAATAAAGTTATAGGGGAAGAATACAGAATTCGATTTTTGATTGCTCTTTTATACTACAAATGCGGTATAGATTGTTGCGATATTGATGAATATTCAATAAAACTTATTAAAGAATTTATTATATCTACTAACCAGTCAATTACTTTTGAATTTCTTAATAACGCTACAAATGAATATGATTATTTTGAATGTCTAATGTCACTTTTGTGGAAAAGAAAAGACCACAATGACAATTTATCTATACCAAAGGAGCTTGAAAAATTTAAAGAGATTTTTATATACAAAGATTTGAAAAAATATTTACATAATGTAATTGGGAATCAGCTTAACATAGATTTTTCAAAAAAAGACTATGATTATATGTATTTAGTTTATTTTTGTACTAATAACTTTCTTTTTGCCAACCAGTGGACAGAGGAACGTAAAGAGCACATTTATAAAATATTTCTTTCCAATCAAAAATTTTATGATTTATATATTCGTCTTAGTCATAAATATGGTAAATTTCTAGAACAATCTCACATTTTCAAAACAATTTTAATCTATTTTTTTAAGGATCATCTTTTTCAATTACAATGCCTAATTCCAAATCAGCGTCTATATATAGATACTACACCTACTACAACTTACATCACCAATAATGACGTATCAGGTATCATAAATTCATGGAAAAAGGCAAATAATATATTATATCCAACAGATAAAAGAAGTATATTCTATTTAACAACACAAATTGAATTTATATTAAGACAACTTGTTCCACCTGTAACAATCATATTGTTATCTGATTTAATGTCCGAGATAGAAATGATAAATCTTTTTCTTGAAAAAAATTTTTCCCGCAATCGAATTAATATAACTCCGTTACTTTTAAACAGTTATAATTTAGAATATCTGAACGCTGAAAAAAATAGAATAATAATCATTACTCGAGGAATTGAATATTTATTAAAATCATACAATTTCTTTCAAAATAATACTATAGTAATAATAGATTCTAGAACAACCTTATACGAGAAAGAAAAAATTTCGAATGCTATTGCCAATTATGAAGAAAAACAATTTCTAAAAATTTGTGCTGGAACAAGTCTTACTGATACAGAATATTAATGATCAACATAAGTGCAACAGTCTATTTATACAAATATTATATTATTTAAATAGCATATTTTATCTTAAACTTATTTCTTGGCAAAAACACTTAAATCAAAAAAGGACTGTAACGAATAAAAATTTTAATCTTTGACATCCCCCCTTCTAAGTGACAATTTTTTATTATTTCACTTGTCTACCTAGAAGGAAGCATATCATTTAATCCGTTACAGCCCCTTTAATCATATACTAATTCATCTTGATTTATAACCTCTTCATCAGTAAAATATGCTTGAGTTTGTACTATGACCTCTTTTCTTAATCCAATTAAACCAATTAAATTAGGGATAGCCATACAACCATTAACAATATCTGCGAGAATAAAAATAAATTCTAATGACATAAAAGGACCAATTGCAATAAAGACAATATAAATAAATTTATAATATGGAATCGCTTTTAAACCTTTTAAATAATACATACATCTCTCACCATAATAATTCCAACCAATTATAGTAGTAAATGCAAAGAAAATTAATCCAATATTAACAATATACTTCCCAATCATAGGAATAAATAAACCATTACTAAATGCTTGTGTAGTCATTGCGGCACCTTCTAAACCACTAGTATGGCTATTAGTAAGTAAAATTGCAATTCCTGTCATGGTACAAATAACAACTGTATCAATAAACGTTCCAGTCATTGATACCAATCCTTGTTCTACACATGAATCAGTTTTTGCTGCAGCAGCGGCAATTGGTGCACTTCCAAGACCACTTTCATTTGAAAAAATTCCTCTACTAATTCCTTTTTGCATTGCCATTGTCATAGTAATACCTATACCACCACCAAGAGCTGCTTGAGGATTAAATGCACTATGAACCACTAATACAACTGTCTGCGGGATTAAGTTAAAATGAGTAATTAAAATAATCACAACACCACCGATGTAAAGAATACACATCATAGGAATTACTTTTTCTGCTACATTCGCAATTCTTTTAATCCCGCCAATTGTAATAAAACCTACAGTGATCGTTAATAAAACCGCTGTAACAATTGGTGGAACATTAAACGATAACTCCATTGCATCAGAAATTGATTTAACTTGAGTAAATGTTCCAATTCCCAATAACGCCACAGCAACTCCAAAAAAAGCAAAAATCTTAGCTAACCATTTACTTCCTAAACCCCGTTCTAAATAATACATTGGTCCCCCTGCCATTTGATTATTTTCATCTTTGATACGGTAACGAATTGCTAATAAGCCTTCAGCATATTTTGTAGCCATTCCAAAAAAAGCTGATACCCACATCCAAAATAATGCTCCTGGTCCTCCGGCCGCAATCGCGGTAGCTACTCCAACAATATTTCCTGTCCCGATCGTAGAAGATAGTGCTGTACAAAGAGCCTGAAAACTTGATACATCACCTTCATCATTATCCTGTTTTTTAAAAATACATGAAAACGCTAATTTCAATTTCGTTAATTGCAACAGTTTTAGCTTGCATGTGAAATAAATTCCAGTTCCCAACAATAGACAAATAAGCGGTAAGCCCCATACAAGCTCATCAATTTTTGTAAGTAAATTTGTAATAAATTGCATAAAAAAACTCCTTCTTAAAATAATTAAGTCGGAATTAATAATGAAAAAAACTATTCATCCCACTGTCCTTTTACCTGAGAGTTTCACCTATAAATAGGTTTGCTCCTTCGGTGCTTAATTTAATAAGTCTCTCCAGAGGTTCGTCCAATAGCGATCCTTTTACCTGAAATCTTTAATTCTTCGGTGTTCAATTAGAATCTCTTTCGCCATTATCATCCGATATATACACTAAGATTATACGCTAATTGTATACAATTGCAAATATTTTTTATTTTTGCAATAAAGTATTTGTAAAAACGACATTTCTCTTCTATAATAACAATTATGAAAAAATTAAAATATTTTATTCCTGCCCTAATTTGGATGATCTTTATTTTTATAATGTCACACACTAATGGTAATGACTCTTCAAATCAAAGTAATTTTATTGCTGAAATAATTTTAAAAGTTATTAATATTGATCGTGATACATTAACTTTTATAATTAGAAAAGCCGCTCATATGAGTGAATATGCAATCTTATTACTCTTACTTTATTATGCACTAAGTAACGTTATATCTAAGCATACTTTATCATTATCATTATTAGTCACATTTATTTATGCTTGTAGTGATGAATTTCATCAATTGTTTATTCCAGGGCGCAGTGGACAATTTAAAGATGTTCTAATTGACACTTCTGGTGCCTTGATCATGCTTATGATCATCTTTTTATGGCAAAGAAAAAAGAAGTCTAAACTTATCAAATAACTTTACTTAAGTTATTTTGATTAATCATTAGACTTCTTTTCATTTTGCAGTTTTTCAATACTTTCTTTTAACTTATCAATGGCATCATTAAGTACATCAAGATCATTTTGATGATCATCGTTGTCATCATCACTCGGTGGCGTTGAGCGTTCTTCTAAGACAGCTGACCAAGAAGAGTTTGAGGCTAAAATATCACCTACAACATTAAACCATGCTCCCAAAGCAGCTTGCTCACTCGTAGTAAAATCATTTGTCAATAGATATCCTAAGATCACTGCAGTTCCAGTAAAACTATACGGATCAAGATTGGGTATATACATGGTTCACCTCTCCCATATTTTAATATATGCTAAATAAAAAAAAAACTTAGGCTTTTGCATATTTAATATTTCGCTGCACACACTATTATTGGGTGAAAAAATGAATGATAATGTAAAATTATTAAACTTTATTTATCAAAACTCGCAAATGGGAGTTGAAACGATTGAGCAATTAGAAAAAATCGTTGAAGATAAAGACTTTAAAAGATATTTAAAAGAAAAATATGAAGGCTATTGTAAAATCCATAAAGATGCTAAAGAAAAGTTAAATAGTCATGGATATGACGAAAGAGGAATTGGTTCTTTTGAAAAAATTCGTACTTACTTAATGATCAATATGCAAACACTGACCGATAAATCAACTAGTCATATTGCAGAAATGATGATGATTGGAAGTACGATGGGAATCATCAATGCAATTCGTAATATAGCTGATTACAATCATGCTAAAAAAGATATTATTAAGCTCATGGAAACATTAAAAGCTTTCGAAGAAAAATCATATGGAGATTTGCAAAAATTTATTTAAATTGCTGTTAATGCAGTGCTCTCCTAAGTTCAACTTTGTGAGGGCACTACATATGAGGTATATTATTTCTAATTAAAAACAGTATTACAAATAATACTGTTTACTATCACTAATTATAATCAATTAAACCAAATTTCTTAAACACTGGTTTTTGCAATTTCATAAAAATCCCCATCATTGGACCAAATAAAAACATTCCAATAATAGTTCCCTCTCGTACTGCTAAAGGCACATCAGTAATAATTACAATTATAATTACTAATAAAATTGAAACTACGTCAACCCCTTGCCGTAAAACATGGAATTTCTTTCCAGTAACTCCGCTAACAGCCATACAAGCTCCTTCCAAAGCAAATGTAACAATATCTAGAACCATTACCATTCCTACTGCAAAAGCACTGACGATATATCCCAAAATTAATAATCCAACATTCATCCAATATGTATTAATCGTAAAATTACTGTATACTTCATACAACATGAAGTTAACAATTAGCCCTAATAAGATGCAAACAGGAATTTGTAATAGCTGGATCGGCTTAAATTTTCTTCTAAGTATTGCCACTTGAACAAAGATACATAAAAAATTACAAAACATACCAATTGTTCCTACCTCTATCCCTGTAACTAAACTCCCTGTCTGTGCCAAAGCATCCCATGCACCTACTCCAATGGCCGCTTTCAAGGTTAGAGCTGAACTACATGCAACGACCACAACGCCAAACACCAAAACTATTACCCGCTTAAACATTTTAATTAGTACCTCGCTTTTTTTGTATAGGCATTATTATAGCGGTTTCAATAATCTAGTCAACCTATTTTTTAAGCGTTTTCAAAAATAGAAAAAGGGTAATCTACCCTTTTAAAATAACTCTACTTCTTGTATGAGTGCAATTAGCTCGCTTAAGTTATTAATTACATAATCAGCACCAGCATCTAAATATGCTTCTTTAACCCGTTCAATTGCACGATTCCGTTCTTTAGGTGTTAAAGCATTAAATTCTTCTTCGTTCAATCCCAAAGTTGAACTTCCCTCAATGACACCAACTACGATTACCCCTGCATTAACACCTTCTTGAATATCAGAAATTGTATCACCAACTTTGATTACATTTTTTACACTGCTTATATGCAGTTCAATCATATTTTTAAAAATCATATAAGGATAAGGGCGTCCAAAGTGATTAGTAGCATCAGGTGAGTACCAGCAATCAGGTTGATACCCCTGCTCCTTGGCACTTTTTAATACTGGCTCCATCATCATATCTGTATATCCAGTAGTTGAGCCAATCTTAATTCCCAATTCTCTTAGTTTTGCCACAGTTTCTAAAACATACGGCTTAACATCTGTATGTTTTGTAATACCTGTCATTAATGATGCCTCAAATAAATCATAAATTTTATGTATATCCTGTTCATTAAATTCACGATCATATCTAGCCTTAAATGCTTCATTCAATACTGGCATTTCTAACATTGTTTTAATATGATCAATCTTCAACATCCCCATTGGTTCTCTAATTTGGTCATTAGTTGGCTCTAATCCATAATTATTAAAAGCATCTTTAAATGCTTGAACAGGAGCAAAACAACCATAATCAACTGTAGTTCCTGCCCAATCGAAAATTACTGCTTCAATTCTACTCATTATGCTACCTCCGCTAAAAAATCTTTAATAATTGAACATAAATTTAATATATCTGCTTCATAAATTTCACCAATATTACCAATTCTGAATGTTTGAGCAGTAGTTAACTTTCCTGGATAAATTGCATAACCACGTGCTTTTATATAATCATACATCTCACTAAAAGCAAATTCTTTTCCTTCAGGATAATAGAAAGTAGTAATAATTGGTCCTTGATAAGCTAAATCAACATAGCTTTTCATTCCCATTTCAGCCATTTTTTCAATTAGCAAACGGTTATTATCATAATAACGTTTACTTCGAGCAGCTATTCCACCTTCTTCCAACATCTCATCTAACGCTTTTGAAAATGCCAGTACAACATGGGTTGGTGAAGTAAAACGCCATTTTCCATCTTTATCCATCGTTTCCCATTGATCATATAAATCCAATGATAAACTTCTTGCTTTACCTCGACTAGCTAGTAATAAATTTTTATTAGCAATCACAAATGAAAAACCAGGAACTCCTTGAATACACTTGTTTGCGCTACTTATAATAAAATCAATCCCTAATTTTCCTACCTCAATATCAACACCACCAAAACTACTCATAGCATCAACGATAAATACTTTATTTCTTTCTTTAACTACTTTTGCTACACTCTCAATATCATTTAAGATCCCAGATGTTGTCTCACTATGAACGATAGCAACATGAGTTATTTCTTTTTCTTCATCTAATTTTTCAGCAACAGCTACTGCACTAGGATTTTCATTTTCAGCAAACTCAATTATCTCATGATTAATTCTTGCGTGCTCACATATATCTTTCATTCTTTTTCCATAAGCACCATTAGCGACAATCAACAGTTTTTCATTTTCGCCAATTACACTTGTAATTACTGACTCTACTCCAAAAGTCCCGCTTCCTTGCATCAGTACTACAGTATATTGCTCAGCTCTTACATGAGCTAATTCTAATAATTGGTCCCTAATTTTTAAAGTAATTTTTTTATAGTCATCATCCCATGTACAATGATCAAATAACATTTCTTGCTTTACTGTTGCTGTTGTTGTTAACGGCCCTGGTGTTAATAATTTATAATCTTTCATTTTCTTCTCCTACTTACATTCTTCTGATAATTTTTGATGTTTTTCTAATAATTCGGCAGTCAATTTTTCACTAAAAGTTTTTGGATATGCTGACTTATTTGCACTATCACTAGTTTCTCCTTGGTAAAGGGGATTAGGGTAGGTTTCTAACAGCTCTTTACGTCCACTTTCAATAATACATTGTGCCATCTTCATTGCTAATTTTTGATGTTCACTACCATCTTTATTTACGACTGCAACTGATTCAGTCAAACTAAAATTTCCCTCTGTTGGGTCAACAAAATCGATTGGAAGTCCATCAGCTTTATCACGTACCGCCTGATGACGTAGACCAAAGCCAATCGCTACTTCTCCAGCTCGAACTTTTTTAATTGGGCCTGATCCTGAATCTTCGATATGTGCTCCGGCATTATCATAAATTCCTTTTAATACTTCCTTTGCTCCATCTTCGCCATATTCACTTACTAATGCCTGAATTAATAACCATGCTGTTGATGAAGATGCTATATCCGTAACTGAGATCATATCTTTGTATTCTGGTTTAGCTAAATCTTTTAAACAGGTTGGTGTTTCAAGACTATTTGCTTTTAATTCTTCAGTATTAATAATAATAGCCCCTTCTTGTGAAGTAATCGGTGTGTAATAAGATGGATATTCATCTAATGCTTGAGTATCAAAACCTAAATCAACAAACATCTTTTTTTGTTCTTGAGCACTATCAAGATAAAACGAGCTCATTGTTACTAGATCTGCCTCAATATTAGTTCCTTCAGCCAATAACTTACCTCCTAATTCAGAAGTTCCAAAAGTCTGAAATAAATACTGTCCCTCATAACCATTTTTATCTAATGCATTTTTCATTGCCGTTACAGCTTCATCATCGGCATTTGAATAAATAACAACCTGATCATTTGATGAAGAACATCCAGTTAAAAGTGAAGCACAAAGTAACGAACTAACTACTAACCCCTTTAATAATTTCTTTTTCATTTTAATGTTTTCCTTTCTCTTCTTTGCTTACTAAAGTAACTAAATACTCCTTTAGCTAATAAATTAATTAATAAAATCAAGATTGATAAAACAAAGATTTCATTAAATTTAGCAAAATGCTGTAACTCTTTGATCTTTGTCGTCATCACCATCGTCCGCGCCCCAGCAATAAAGATAACCGCACTAACAGTGACCATAGCATTAATAAAATAATAACTAAATACTTCTAAAATTGATGAAATTGCATTAGGTGTAATAACTCTAATAACCGTTTTAAACCAGCTATCACCCATCAGTTTCGCAGTCGTTTCAAATGAACCATTCATCTTTGTCAATGAGTTTTTCATCATTAAATATGGCGATGAAAAGAAATGAACGATATTACACAAAATAATGATGATATAAGTATTTTGGAGCACTGTCCCAGAGAACATTAACAAGTATGCTATCCCTAATACCATACCAGGAATAGTATTAGTAGCTAGAGCAATACTTTCAATTATCTTTTTCAAAAATTTATTTAAAGTGCTCCGGGCACTAGCCAGCGCTGCTCCATATACGACAAGTGTTCCTAGTAATGCTGTAAAGATTGCAGTGATTAATGAATTTTTTATTACCCCTAGCAATGTTGCATCACTAAAAACATTAATAACATTTTGAAAAGTAAAACTAATTCGATATGGCCACTCTCCAACAAACGGCACAATTATAATTACTATAAAGACAGCAATAATAATTACATTAATCGTTATGCTCAGTGTCCCCCAAAACCAATCACGAAAACGATTCTGTTTGATTTCAATCGTAGAGATTTTATTATAACGAATATTATATTTTTCAAGCCGATGCAATAAAATAATACTGATGATTGAAGGAATCAGCATTGTCATTGCAACAACTGCCCCACCTGCAAAATTTGGAATACTTCCCAACATCTTATTGTAAAGTACACTAGCAACAACATCATACTTTCCACCCACCGATGCAGGAATCCCAAAATCTGTAAAACTTAGAAAAAATGACTGAATAAAGGCTGCAACCAAAGTTCCTAATAAAGGTCGAATCAAAGTAATCATTAATGTCCTAAATTCACTATCTTTCATTAATTTGGAAACAATAATAAATTTTTTATCAATGTAACTAATAGCGTTATTAATTAACATAAAAGCAATCGGAAAAGTATATATAACATACCCTAGCATCAATCCCTTAAAACCATATATATCAAATAATTGAAAACCAAATAACTTTGTCCACAACCCTTGTTTTCCAAACGAATAGATAATTGCAAATCCATAAGTAATGGTCGGCAACAACATTGGCAGCATCGAAACATTATTAATTATCCTTTTCAACCCTTTAAATATATTCGTATAATTTAAAGTGTAAGCAACAATAAATGCCAGTATTACTGTTACTAGAGCACTCACTCCAGAAACAACAAAACTATTTTTTAAAGCATGCATAAATCCTGTTGTTTGATAAGTTTGTAAATAATTATTTAACGTTAAACCTCCATTATTATAGAAGGATTGTATTAACAGTGACCCAATTGGTAATAACAGAAATATCCCAAAAACAGCAATAACAATTATATAAATAAACTTGATTTCTCGATTTTTATTCATTTCTTTATACCACCGGACTAAACAAAGTCATAATATTTCTTCTTTTTATTTCCAGCTGATTTAAAATGAAGTCTTGAACAAAATCACAACTTGGATGATTAATAATTTCCTCTGGTTTACCAAACTGAGATATTTTTCCTTCATTAATAATCAAAACTTGATCTGATAATGTTAATGCTTCCTCTGGATCATGAGTAACAATAATAGTAGTTAAATTGTACTCCTTAGCAATAATCTTAATTCGCTCTTTAATAGATTCCTTGATTACTCCATCCAAAGCGCTTAACGGTTCATCTAAAAGAAGAATCTTAGGTTTCATTACCATTGTTCGAGCCAATGCAACCCGTTGTTTTTGTCCTCCTGATAATTGATCAATCTTTTTATCTAAATGCTTCTCCAATCCTAACAAGTGTATCAGCTCATCTACTTCTTCTTTAGTTGAAATATCCGGTTTGTTCTTTAAACCATACGTTATATTTTCATAGGCATTTAAATTAGGAAACAAAGCATAATCTTGAAAGACAATATTAAAGCCTCTTTTTTCCATTGGAACATAAGTTAAATCCTCATTTTCAAAAATAATTCGTCCACTATCAACCTCACTAATTCCTAAAATAAGATTTAATAAAGTAGTTTTCCCACTTCCTGAAGGTCCTAAAATTGAAACAATTTGCCCCTTAGGTATCTCCAAACTAAGATTATTTAAAATATTTATACCATCAAATGACTTAACGATCCTTTCTAGTTTTAACATTCTTTTTCCTCCTCGAACAACTGCATTATAGCTAACTAAATAAATTTCTATCTATTCTTTTTTCTTTAAAACTTGGTTAAGAAAGCGTTAATAAAAAGAGGTGGTAGATGTAGAAAAACTACATTCACAGCTCCTCTTTTTGATATCCACGATGTTTAATTAATCTACTATAGTGATCTAGTTTTTTAGTGTAATTATCATAATCACTGATAATCACACCCATATAGATCATATCGACTAATGCAATTTGAGCAGTTCGTGAAAAAATTGCATCTCCATACAAAAACTGATCATTACTTGTTGATAAAACAATATCACCATATCGAGTTAACATGGTATTTTCAAAATTAACAATAGCAATCGTTTGAGCTCCAGCATCTTTAGCAATCTTCAAGACTTCGACTGTATTTTTAGAATTTCCTGAATAAGATATTCCAATCGCTAAACTATCTCTTGTCAGATTACTTGCATCAATACTTTGGAGATAGTAATCACTATGACAAGTAACACTCTTTCCTAAATATATTAATTTAGTCATTAAATCATGAGCTACACCCATTGAATTCTCAACAGCATATATTGAAATATGCTGACTTTGATTAATTAAAGCTACGGTTTTTTGATAATTCACTAAAGAAAGAGATTTTAATGCATTTTCCAGCATCGATGTTGCTGTAGCTACAATTTTACCTGGAAGATCCATAATTTTATCATCGGTGTTTATTGAAAAACCATATAAAATATCTATATTATTTTCTTTATCATAATTTTTAGCTAACTCTAATTTAAATTGTTTGAAACTGTCATAGCCTATCGCTTTAACAAAACGCATTACAGTTGGCTGCGATACAGCAACTTCTTTGGCCAATAACGTCATTGATAAATCTTCTAGCTTTCCACAATAATTTAATATATAATCAGCTACCTTTTTTTCTGATGGACGTAAAATATTGTATATTGTTTTTATCCTAAAATTCACTTTGCTTAGCATATTCTCTCCTGTAGTATTTCTACTTTATTTTCTCTTTTTATTTATTTTTAGTATAAGCAATATTAAAAAAAGCTACTATCATGCTAGCTTTTTTTATCTAAAGAAAAAGTAATTTTTTTGTTAAGAAAAGAAAAAACCAGATTTTTATCTGGTTTTTAGATTACTAAGGAATAATTATTCCTCGCGGGTTATCAAGATTATATTCTTTAGCGAGCTTAGGAAAATGATTATCAAGGTATTTTTCTAATGCTGTATCATCCAAACCTTTAGTAAGAATGTCTTTTATTTTTAAGGGATCATTAATTGTAATTCCTTTATTTGATAATATCTCTATGATAGAAACAATATTTTTTAAACTATAAGCCTCAATCATTATTTTTTCATCATCTAAAATGATATCTAGATCCACATAATAATTAAGATGTTGTCCGACTGCTAAGGTACTACCATAAGTCCACCTTTTAATTATTAATTTTTCAAGATTAGACTCCACAATTCCTGGATTATATAAGCGTGAACACATCGATACGTTAATCTCTTTGATTTCATCGAATGTAATCTTTCTAATTTTATTATCAAGTCTTAAGATTAATTCTTCCCCAATCAAAAGATACTCCTCTTGTTGATCACCTAGCTGGTCAACATACACATTTAATCGAGCACGTTCACTTTCCTCATAATTAATAACTCGACTAATTTTGTTCAGAACATCGCGTTTCATTATTATCCCCCCTTTACACTTTTATTAAACACTATGGTCTAAAACAATAGTCAAGAAATTCTATTCAAATATTTATTAATTCAATAAATACTAATTTTATAAAACGCTATTTAGTATCGAATATATATACTCCATAGATTCTTTTAATTAATGTTTTCTTTTCATCGAAACTAGAATTGCTAGACTAGGTACTAAGACCAATCTATATATAATAATATCATCACCTGTAGCAATTAATCTTTTGATCGTTGAAATAGCATTTTTAGCAGGATCTATCGTTTTTAGCATAAGTAAACCAAATTGGGAAAGCTTTAATACTTTCAATCTGTTCATCAGTAATTACACTATCTTCATACACTTCGCAAATTGGGAAAGCTATGGCAAAATAATCTGGGTGTTTTAAAATCATTTCCATTGTCATATAATTACCATTTGAACAGCCTCAAATAATAATTCACTAACATGCTACAAATAACTCATCAGCATAAATAGAATTACCAACTTGATAATTATTATTGCCTCCATCCTCATTGTTGAACTTTGTAGCACTAAAATATATTATATAGATAAAAAAATCCTTTGAGATATAAATCCCAAAGGAAATATTATTAAATTCCAAATAATAAATCTAAATATGTTGGCATGGGCCAATATTCAGCATCAATAGATTCTTCAAGCTGATCAACTGTTTCTCTCAATGCTTGCATCATTGCAAAAACATCATCGCGCCATGCAACTGCCTGTTCAAAAATTTCTTCTTCAGAAGCTTGAGCTGCAGCAATATTAGTTTCTAAAGTTGTCATTTGTTCTTTCATTGTCTTCACTAATTTAGCTAAAGCATTAGCATCATCAACTAAGAAATCAACATCTAAACCTGCTTCCTTAGCAGCAATCACTTCAGAAGATACTTTTGATAAATAATCACAAACTGCTGGATAAATTTGAGATTTGGCCATTTTTAACGCTGTTAACCCCTCAACCTGAATAGTTTTAATATAGTTTTCTAGTAATATCTCATAACGAGATCCTAATTCAACTCTACTATAAACCCCTAAACGATCTAACATCTCTAAATTCTTTTCTTCTTTCAAACATTTTAAAGCATCAACAGTATTTTTATTATTAGGAAGTCCACGTTTTGCTGCTTCTTCTTCCCATTCTGCTGAATATCCATCGCCATTAAAAATAATTCGTTTATGAGCTAAAACAAATTCTTTAACTACATCTTCAAATGATTTGCCTGATTCAATTTCATCAGCCATTTTTTCCATTGCGTCAGCTAAAATTGCATTTAAAATAGTATTTGGTCCAGCAACAGATTGGCTTGAACCAACTGCTCTAAATTCAAACTTATTTCCAGTAAACGCAAATGGTGATGTACGATTGCGGTCTGTATTGTCTTTTGAGAAAGTTGGTACTACTGATACTCCAGTGGCAAAACGTGCCGCATCAGATTTGCTAGTTTTCTTACCTTCACAAATTTCTGCTAAAAGAGCATCTAACTCTTCCCCTAAGAACATAGAAATAATTGCAGGTGGTGCTTCATTTGCTCCTAAACGGTGATCGTTTCCAGCACTGGCAATACTCATCCGTAATAAATCAGCATAATCATCAACAGCTTTAATCGTACATGCAAGCGTTGCAATAAATGGTTTATTTTCAGCAGGATTAGCACCTGGATTGAATAAATTAATACCTGTATTAGTAATGACTGACCAGTTATCATGTTTACCAGAACCATTTACCCCAGCAAATGGCTTTTCATGTAATAAGCAGCGTAAACCATGCTTTTTAGCAATATCTTGCATAATTTGCATTAATAAATGGTTATTATCAGTAGTAATATTTACTTTTGAATATACGCATGCTACTTCATGTTGTGCCGGTGCAACTTCATTATGTTTTGTTTTTGAAGGAATTCCATATTTCCATAATTCATGATCTAAATCTTTCATAAAGGCAGACACTTTACGTTTAAGACTACCAAAGTAATGATCTTCTAATTCTTGTCCTTTCGGCGCCATTGCCCCAAATAGAGTACGTCCAGTTAACTTTAAATCCATTCTTTCTTGGTAATATTTATCATCAACTAAGAAATATTCTTGTTCAGCCCCAACAGATGCAGTAACTTTAGTAATTCCTTTTTCACCAAGCAAAGGCAATAATCGACATGCAGCTTTAGATAATGCATCACAAGATCGTAACAACGGTGTCTTTTTATCTAATGCTTCTCCAGTATATGAACAAAACAAAGTTGGAATATATAAAGATCCATCTTTAACAAATGCCGGTGATGTACAATCCCATGCAGTATAGCCTCTCGCTTCAAATGTTGCCCGTAATCCTCCAGACGGGAAAGACGATGCATCAGGTTCACCTTTTCTTAATGTTTTTCCACTAAATTCTAATACTGCTTTACAACCGTCAGGTTCCAAAAAAGCATCATGTTTTTCAGCTGTCAAACCAGTCATTGGCATAAACCAATGGGTAAAATGTGTTGCACCATTTTCTAATGCCCAGATTTTCATTGCATTAGCAATTACTGTTGCGCATTCTTTAGATAATTCTTCACCATTATCTAAAGACTCATGGAATGCCTTGTAAATAGATTTAGGAATCCGTTCCTTCATTACATCATCACTAAATGCCAAGCATCCGTAATCTTCTAATAACTTATTCATTTCCATTCTAAGTTCCCCCTTGTTAGTTTCTAAACAACACATAACCATACACTTAATATATGTTTATATGCCGTTATTATACAGTTACTTTATTTAGGTGTCAATATCTATATGATATTTTTTTATCATTTTGTTAATTCTTTATTAAAATGATAAATTATTTATAACTGTTTACTTAAAGATACTTATTACAACTAAGTAATATTCCATTTTTACAAAAGAAAAAGATGCTTATTCAGCATCCATATTTGCTTTTTTAGCTTCTTCTTTCAAAGCTCTTTTGCGTTTCTTTTCATATGATCTATGAGTAGCTGCATATTCAGTACATTGCACATGAATTCTTTTATTAGCAGCTACAATCGCTTCAATAAATCCCATTCTATCTTTTGGTGTTACAACAAATCTTTTTTTATTTTCAGCATAAATTTCTAATGCCCGTGGACTAGTTATAAGTTTTGTCATCTTTGGTACAGGATCACAAATTGTTTCACATGTCATAATATTAATTTCTTTATCTTTACCAACACGGCGATTAATTATCAATGTTCTACGATTAATTGTATATTTATATGGTCGCCATAAAGAAAAATATGCAATAATTAATAATCCACAAATAGCACACACTATCGCAGGTACCATTTGTCCAATTATAAATAAATAAACTACATATACCATATAAAAGATTTCAAAGTATAGTATTGCGGGATTCAATTTAATTTTAAACTCTTTTTCTTTCATAATAACCTCTCTTTTTCCTCAACTTCATCATTATAACGTATCTTAAATACTATAACAATTATAAATTATCAATCATTGATAACTTATAGTTACTATATTATTAAATAAAGAAAGACGGGAAACCCGTCTTTCGATTATCAAACAAGTTTGTCGAATTATTCTGCAGCTTCTGCAGCTTGTTTGTTTTGATATCTTTCATAAGCAATTAAGAATGGTACGTATACTAAGATAGATACTACGATTGCAATTGCTTGAGATACAGCACCCATGATATTAGCTCCTGTAGTTAAGAAACCATGTAAGATAGGTGGTGTTGTCCAAGGTGTATTGATTACAGCTTTTGGACAGAATCCAATTACAGTTAATACATAACCAAGCATTAAAGTAACGATTGGTGCTAATACAAATGGAATACCTAAGATTGGGTTTAATACCATTGGGATACCAAATGTAACTGTTTCATTGATGTTGAATAAACCTGGTACTAATGAGATACCTGCGATTGTACGGTTATCTTCACGTTTTGAGAAAATCATGATTGCGATTACTAAACCGATTGTAACCCCAGAACCACCAAATTCACCGAACATTTGTAACCATGCCATTGCGAAAATGTGTAATTCATCGCTTTTTGCATCATTTGTTTTAGAGAATGTTTCGATATTTTCTAACATTAATGGTGTAAATAATGCTTCTTTTACTGCAGATAACATGTTGTTACCATGAATACCTACTAACCAGAATAACATGATAATGATGTAAATGATAATTACACCAGGAACTGTAGCACCGATAGCACCTAAAGGTCCTTGGATATAAGTTGAAATTACGTCATTTAAATATAATCCAGTAGCTAATTCACATCCACGTCCAATTAACGCAATGATTGCTAAAGTAATTACAGCTGGAATTAAAACTTCGAATGCACGAGCAACACCTGGAGGTACTGTTTCAGGCATTTTTAATTTTAATCCTTCTACTTTACGTAATGCACAGAAGATTTCTACTGAAACAACCCCAACGATCATCCCTGTAAATAAACCTGTTGCTCCTAAAGCACCACCAGCAACACCTGTAAATGTTTGTAATGCTCCATCAGCTGTTAATTCTAATGTTTGTTTAGCAGTGTCTACTAATGCATAGTTAGCCCATCCACTTTGAGTTACTGCTAGCCAGCAAGCAAGTCCTAATAAACCTGCGAAGTATCCAGTTTCACCATTAGCTTCACCGATTTCTTGAGCGATACCAAAAGTAATCCCAACTGTGATACAAGAAATTGTTGCGAATTGCATTGCTGCAAACGCTGGGTTAATTACTTCTAAAGCCATGATAGGTTCCCAGAACATACCTAACCCTGAATCTGCATTAACTAATACGTTACACCATAAAACCCCGATCGCACCTGCGATAGTCAAAGGCATGAATGTTTGGAACGCATTTTTAATTGCAGATAAATACTTATTTTGCCCACACCACGCACCAACGCGGCCAAGGACATCTGCCATTTTGTCCATAATTCTTTTCCTCCCTTATTGACTACCTAATAATAGCAAAGGGTGAAATACTTGGAAACGCTTTCCCCACATTCTGTAAGAGTCTTACAATTTTTTTAAAATATTTAAAAATGATATGTAAATTTATTACATATCATGATCTGTCTTTTTTTCATATTTTTGTTCACAATTTATCTTTCTAATTAAGTTAGGATAATAGTCTTTTTGAAATAAGATTGAAAAGATTAGATCCATTAAATAATCACTACTTAACTTTGAAGAATAGGTTTCTATTTTCGAAACAATATTTTCTTTACTACACATTGTTAAGCAATAATTCGCCCGTTTTCTTAAATAACTATCATTTATTGAAGTAATTGCAATAATAGTTCCCTTATTATCCACAATCCGATCAACTATCGTTTTTATTTCATGACTCTCACCAGAATAAGATATCACGATTGCAACTGTATTTTTATTTACAAATAAAGAACGCTTATCTTGATCATTTGGTGAAGATTTAAAATTAACAAAGTGATCGATCGAAATCATCCGATGCTCGAATAATAGTCCCGAAAGATACGAAGCTCCAACAGCAAAAATATCAATAACTGATGTTTTTAATAACTTTTCAATTACTTGATTAAGTACATCATAGTCGAGTAATGCTTTAGTCGCCTCAATCGTATCTTTATATAACTCGCCTAACTGATTTGTGACTTCTTGAATACTATCATTCTCTTTAAAAGGTCGATTGTAATCAACATCAGTTTGATAACTAGTTAAAACTGATGAAGCAAAATTGATCTTAAAGCTATTGTAGTTTTTTTCACCCAGTTTCTTGCAAAAACGACTGATCGTCGCTGTTGAAGTAAAAGTCGCCTCAGCTAACTCAACTAAACGCATATTAGCCACTTCTTCTTTATGATCAATTATATAATTAGCAATCCCTTTTTCAATGTCACTAAATCCTTTTTTGTATTCCAGTTTTGATAATAAACTCATAAACTACCCCCGAATTACTTTATAAATATTGTCCCAAATTTTTTTCCATTATAACACTAATAAGGGCATGTTAGTCTTTTTTAACACTATTTTAACACTATTCTTTTTTGATTTTTCTAAAATAAAAAAGCCCTTTTGGACTTTTCATCATTTAGATTAAATAGTCACTAAATTAAAATATGAACTGTCAATAGATATCTTATGAGAGTAGCGACTATTTCTACAAGCCAACTAGCCTGTGGAAATATAATACTCCATTGTTTTATAAAAAAATATAAATTTATATAATTCAGGATAGT
>OAXJ01000188.1_pt1 | contig 74094 bp, 58 predicted proteins | sample 1517241 | NCBI WGS metagenome assembly OAXJ01 (sample SAMEA2580293, study PRJEB22360) | human gut metagenome | biome: human gut; feature: human-associated habitat; material: faeces | place: Denmark | collected 2008/2010 | reverse complement strand
AGGGCAACGCCCTACGAAAAAAACACACCAGCCACAAGCCCTGAAAGGGCGGAACTGTATACAATTATGCCCTTTCAGGGCGCAAATTCAGATTGTCGTTTTTACGTAGGGCGTTGCCCTACGCTATATAATTAAGCCCTTTCAGGGCACTCCGCAAAATTATCATTTAGCTCATTTCTGCACCAAATAAATCTATTTTTAAGGAGTGATTATCCTGAATCAAATCCCCCAATTTTCAGACTGCGCCAGCAAGCTCTCTCATACATAAAAATAAAAATCCTCTTTCAATCTATCACCACTCTGTAAAAACGATGAATAAAGAGTTTCAGAACGATGGTGATAGGTTGAAAGAGGTATTGACAAAATCAATAGGGAGAGAAAGAATTATACTTCCTCTACAATTTTCCAATCACCAATACTTCTTGTCGCACTATCGAAGTTAACTCCTACTTTTACAACTTTCCGATGATCAGGCTGATAAGGAATAATATACCCCTTACTATTTATTTGCTCCAGTGCTTCCTCCGGAGTTCCATCTACCTTAAATTCAAAGACATAAATGGCATCTTGCATCTTTACTACCACGTCTGCCCGTCCGATTGCACTTTTCACCTCTGTATCTACATACTGCCCCATCAAACGGAACAACAAATAGAAAATTGTCTGATAATGTTTTTCCTGCTTATTTTCCAAATCATTGGGAATTGAAGCAAAGAAAGACCTTATTCTCTCCAGACATTCGGTCAGTTTTCCGGCACGCAAATCCTTGATAAAAGAGACTACATAAAAGGTATTCTCACGGGCAGGTAAATGCACATACGCGGGCATAAGAGATTCTATGAATCCTTTCCGCACTTCTTTGTTAGGATAAGCCAATGTGTAGAGTTGGAACTCCGGATCATATCCCTTGATGGTAAGATAGCCGCTTTGATAAAGTACAGGAAGAGGATCGGTAATAACACTCGTTGGCGCATCAAACTGTTCTGCAGTAGCCGTTGCACCATCCAATTCGCGAATGTCAAAATTACTCTGCTGCAATATATTAATTAAAAAAGTAGGTGTCCCGGTAGAAAACCAGAAATTGGCATATTTTTTCTGTGCAAATGCATTAAACAAACTAAATGGATTGTAAATGTCTTCGCAGTTCTCACTAAAATGATATCCGTCATACTGTTGTTTTAAATGCATACAGGCCTCCTCATAAGTTTCATTATTAGCCTGTGCCATCATTTCAATATCAGTTTTCAATTGTGTACGCAATTCCTGTTCGGTTATGCCACAGATAGCACTATAATCATCTCTCATGCTGATATTCTGCAAATTATTCAGTTCACTGAAAATACTCATTTGACTGAATTTGCTAATACCTGTCAGGAAAAGGAAACGAAGATATTCTCCTTGCGCTTTCAAGGGACTAAAGAATTTCCGCATTTCTTCTCGAAGTTCATTTTGCAGTTCCGGCAAATGGTTACTGTCTAATAAAGGAGCATCGTATTCGTCGATAAGTACTACTACCGGTTTGCCCGTCTGTTCATAAGCACGACGAATCACTCCCCGGAAACGTTCCGCCGGCGTACCTTCTACTTCTTCCTTTCCATAGAGTTTTTCCCAATCGTATAGATTCAGATTCAACTGTCCCAAAAGGTCGGAAAGTGCTGTGTACTTTGTCATACTGAAATCAAGGTGCAACACCGGATAGACATTCCACTCTTTCTCTAAACGCTCCATTGCCAAACCTTGAAACAATTCCTTCTTCCCCCGAAAATAAGCATGAAGAGTGGATACCAACAAACTTTTTCCGAAACGACGGGGACGAGTCAAAAAATAAGCCTTATTGGTATTAGCCAAACGATAAATCAACTCCGTCTTATCTATATAGACGTTGTTATTATTGCGTAACTGCTCAAAATTCTGTATTCCTATCGGGTATATTCTGAAAGTAGTATCCATAATGCCTATCCTTATAAAATTGAAATGTAGACAAATTTAGGCATTAAAATATAGACTTCAAACAGTACGTACTGTTTTCTACACTTCATTCAGTTAAAAGCAACTATACTTATACTTTCCTCTTTTTAAAAGCAATGAAGTACCCGGAAATTTATTACCTTTGTGTAATTGATTTATAAAACCGGAGTATATGAGCACTAAAATTTATCCCATCGGCATACAGAATTTCGAAAAGATTCGTAATGACGGCTATTTATATATTGATAAAACGGCATTGATGTATCAAATGGTAAAAACCGGTAGTTACTATTTCTTAAGCCGCCCGCGCCGCTTCGGAAAGAGTCTGCTCATCTCTACTCTTGAAGCCTATTTTCAAGGAAAAAAAGAACTGTTTACAGGACTGGCTGTAGAAAGGTTGGAAAAGGATTGGATTAAATATCCGATACTACATCTGGACCTTAATATCGAAAAATATGATACGCCGGAAAGTCTGGATAATATACTCGAAAAATCGTTGACTGCATGGGAAAAGCTCTATGGTGCCGAGCCATCCGAACGCTCATTTTCCCTGCGTTTTGCCGGTATCATAGAACGCGCCTGCAAGCAGGCAGGACAACGCGTAGTTATTTTGGTAGATGAATATGATAAGCCCATGTTGCAAGCCATCGGCAACGAAAAATTGCAAAAACAATTCCGGGACACTTTAAAACCTTTCTATGGGGCACTCAAAACAATGGATGGCTATATAAAGTTTGCGTTCTTGACCGGCGTTACAAAGTTTGGCAAAGTCAGTGTGTTTAGCGACTTGAATAATTTGGATGACATCTCAATGCGAAAAGATTATGTTGAAATTTGCGGTGTCAGCGATCAGGAGCTTCATGAAAACTTAGATATCGAACTTCATGAGTTTGCAGAGACGCAAGGTTTGTCGTATGACAAGCTCTGTACAAAACTAAAAGAATATTATGATGGCTATCATTTTACACATAATTCTATCGGTATATATAATCCGTTTAGTCTGCTCAACGCTTTCAAATATAAAGAATTCGGCAGTTATTGGTTTGAGACGGGGACACCTACCTATCTGGTTAAGTTACTAAAAAAGCATCATTATGATCTGGAACAGATGGCACACGAAGAAACTGATGCACAAGTACTGAATAGCATCGACTCCGAATCAACCAACCCGATTCCAGTGATTTACCAAAGCGGATACCTCACCATTAAAGGATATGACGAACGTTTTGGCATATACCGTTTAGGTTTCCCCAACCGTGAAGTAGAAGAAGGATTCATTCGCTTTCTGCTTCCTTTTTACGCGAATGTGAATAAGGTGGAATCCCCATTTGAAGTTCAAAAATTCGTCCGTGAAGTAGAAACGGGAGATTATGATTCTTTCTTCCACCGCCTGCAGAGTTTCTTTGCCGATACGACTTACGAAGTAATCCGGGAGCAGGAACTACATTATGAGAACGTACTTTTCATCGTTTTCAAGCTAGTTGGCTTCTATACCAAGGTGGAATACCACACTAATGACGGGCGTATAGATCTCGTGCTACAGACAGAGAAGTTCATTTATATAATGGAATTCAAGCTAAACGGAACAGCAGAAGAGGCTTTGCAGCAGATTAATGACAAACACTATGCACTGCCTTTCGAAGCGGATGGACGCAAACTATTCAAGATAGGGATTAACTTCAGTGAGAAAACCCGTAATATCGAGAAATGGGTGGTAGAATCCTGAAGTATACCCCGCCTTGACAAAGAGACTGTTATTATTAACGTGGTGATCTTATTCCAATCCCGACCACGCTTTTGTTGAATACGTAGCCTCAAGCGCATTTTCTAAATTATCATTCAGACTCGGGAAGAAATCGATTCCTGTCTTTTCTTCCAGTTCGTCTATTGATAATGCATAGTCAACAAGTTTTATTGTTTTTGCAGGTTTATTGTCTGTATGTTCCATCCAGAAGGCAATAGCTTTGAAAGAATCTCCCTTTTTAAACAACAAAGCCATATAATAATATTTAGGAACAGGCTTGCTACGGTCGCCACCTATATATTCTTTGACTTGTTCTTCTTTATCAATCGTTCCACCTTTTACCACATACAAAGTATCTGAAAATGTACAGCTACGTCCCCATGATTGCACCTGTCCCTCCAATGCTAACCAAACACCTGTATTAAAATTGTTCCGTTGTGGGCTCATATTTGTATAATAAAAGGTCTGGTCGTTAGCATCTTGTTTATAAAGTCGATCAGCGGAAGCACAGAGGTGCCCTCTATCATAACCTTTTCTCCCAAAATCTGTTTGAGTACGCTGATATTCCATATCAAGAGAAGGGTCCGGAATAAAATTATCGCCACGAGTTGCCCCTTGCAGTCTAGTTTGATTATCGAATCGAAAAGCAACCCAACGGGAATGCTTCTTACTCTTATCGTATTCCATACTGAAAGAGGTTACTTTCTGCCCATTGAAAGTGGTGCAGTGTGTTACAAACACATCGTTTGCACCATTGCGAAGTGCAGGTAGTTCTACGATACCAGTGGCAAAATTATTAGAGTTGTTGTTCTCGTCTTTATCACAAGCACAGAAATTTATACATAATAAACTTAATACTATAATATTACACTTCATTCGATCAGCCATTTCTTCATTTCACATAAAAAGAACAAGAGAGGTTGCTGTTTATGACAACCTCTCTTGCAGTCATATAGATAGTTTATATCACTTGATATTAATACCAAAAATTATAGCTCTTTTATCACTAGTTGCCCCTTCAGTAGTGAACTTAATTGTAGTCGCAGCTGTAACTCCGCTCATTGCATACTGATAGAAGTCTGTATCTGCCGGAGCAATTGTAAATGGAGGATTATCTGCAGCACCAGCCGTTTTTCCATCTAAAGCAATCACTTTGCTTGTTGCACCTCCTTCAAATGTACCACCATTTTCTATTACGACTGTCAATTGACCAGTTTTACCAGTCCAACCAACTGCAAAGAAAGACAATTTACTTGCACCTGCTTGCAACATTGGAGAGTTCCAAGAACCAGAAGCTTTGCTTGTTCCTAATTTCAAAATTGAATATTTCTGGCCTCCAATTACAACTTTTCCTCCAGATGCTTTATTAGCATCAGGATCTGTACCTTCCGGCAATGTTATACTGCTGGTATAGACCTTATCACCTGGCTGTTCCGGATCAGTTCCGCCACTTTCACCTGTTACATATTTCACGTTATCAATCTGATATGTAGGTAAACTCTTATTCACGCCTGTACTTACAACAGTATATTGGAATCCAACAAATCCTATTTTATCATTATAATCACTCAAATCGATATTGATACCTCTCACCCATTCAAAATTAGTTCCAGAAGTAGGAATTTGGTTAGCTACAACTTCATTCTTAACAACTGTTCCATCAGCACTTTTTTGTAAGAAGAAGACCTTCAATACCATATCATCTTTCCAATTTGCTCCCGCACAGTCAAATGTGAATTTATTAGCCGAATTAACAATAAAGGCGGGAGTAATAAACCATGCCTCCATTGTTGCATCAGCAGCTATATTATAAGGAGTTGCTTTAATATATTTATCACTACTGTAAGTTGCAGTTTGCCAAAGATTAGCTGCTTGAATAGCTTTATTTGTCCATCCTTCTAAAGTGTAGTTTTTATTCTGTTCTGTGATATCTTCAAAGTCTGCTTCAAAAGTTGTTTTAGGGTTAGAATCATCCAATCCGAATGGGTCATCACCACCCGGAGTTTCTGTTCCACCGCCTTCACCATATACAATATCATCAATCCCATAAGTTTGTACTTCTGCCCCACGCAATGCAACATATTGGAAGCCAACAAAACCATTCTGCCCCGCATAAGTACTTAAATCTACCTTTAAATCACTTGTCCATTGATATGTACCAGAAGTAGGGATACCAGTAACAGATATTTCATGGCGTTCCATTTTACCATCTTTCATCTGCAAGAAGAATACCTTCAGAGACATTGTTTCAGAATACTTATTTACAGTAGCTTTAAAAGTAAATTGCTTATCTGCATTAACTGTAAAATAAGGAGTCACAAACCAATATTCTGCTGTCTCACCACTATTTACTCCATAAGTTGAAGCTGCCAAATATTTTTGAGGATCATAAATAGCACCTTGCCAAATTCTATTTCCTTTAACAGCCTTATTAATCCAACCAGCTTTTGAATAATCTGCCTGATGTTGAACATCATCAAAATTATTAGATAAATCTACTAATGGAGCTACTGATGTGTCTAATCCCAGAGGATTATCAGGATCTAGGTCTTCTCCACCTTGTTCTTCGCCAATCTCTTTATTATTAAATACTGCAGCTGTTGTATTTATTAATGCTGCTTTTCCAAAACCAGCACTTAACTCACCTTGAATCAATAAGACTCCTCCTTTATTTTCAGGATGGTCTTTCAAGTTTAAAGCAGTAGACAGTTCACTTCCATTCTTTATTTTTACCGGCAAGCATTTGCTTTCATTAGTTTCATCAGGACTTTCAGCTATCAGCACATTAGATGTTATAGTAAAAGGAGCTGTAAAACTAGCCTTATTGCCTGCAAATTCTCCTTTATCATCATATACATTTTCTATAGCACCCACAATGTATCCCTGCACCCAAGCTATAGAACCATCTTGTTTCTGTTGTGCAGCCTCTATATTATATGGATTCTCTTTCGTACCATCACCCGTCAATCCCGGAACATCACCTTCTCCCAATATATCATAAGGAGCCGGTACATCACTACATGAACTAAATGTGAACACCGCAAGCAGTGTCAAGAATAAAGCATTTAGAATCTTTTTCATAATTATATGTGTTAATTGAATTAATTATTTCGTTTGATATCGCTTAAAGTACGAACAACAACCTCCCACTGGTTATTGTAACGCAACAAAATACCTGTAATATTTACACTACCTTGCGGCATTACTTCCATTGAGAAGTTTGCATAAGCACTGGTATAAAGGAATAGATTACTTCCACTCTGCGTACCGTCAGCATAAGTGAAATAACGTTTTACTGAACCTTCATCTCCTGGAGCATAAGTCGCTGTTCCATCTGCTTCGGAAAGTTTTATATCTTTGAAAGTAACCAGTACCGGAGCTTCTTTCAAGTCTATAGCAGCAAGATCAGCTGGAGTAGTAATTTCAATCGGTGTCAGTTCTGGATAGTATAATTTAGGTTCATTAATCAGACGTACATGTTGTTTCCATACATATTCCGGCATACGGCCTACAGAATTATTATATACTGTTCCGATCTGTGCCTGTTTACGATAGCTACCTATCTGCAAACCCTTACAGTCGATTACCACTTTCTGTCCTACCGAGCAGAATGCATACAATCCGGTTGCATTAACACCAATAACGATAGCACCTGTCTCATCTGCTACCACCAGCTTCTTATATAAGTTCCCACTTTCGTCATCGCAGGTAATCACTCCTTCAATGCGCGTTTCACCTTCGATAGTGGTATAGGTATCTTTACTTGTATCAATGAAATCATTGTATTTCTCTTTCAGCGCAGCTATTGAAATGGTGCGTCCTTCCGGGATTGAATTATTGCCATAAGCATTTCCCGTCACCGGATCATCATAGTTCTCACAGGAAGTGAGACCTGCGCCACATAGCAGCAATCCGGTACATAATATAGATAGTAATTTCTTCATAATTGTTTCTTCCTTTCTTATTGTTTTGGATTGATAACTACACATTCTTAAAATCTATAACCAATGTTCAAGAAAGCGTTGAACGGGAATGCGTAGAAATACTTAGAGTTCTTAGAAAACTTGTAAACACGTGCGTCACCGTCTTTGTAATTATCATCACGGTTCTGTTCGAAACCACCTGTACGCAAATCTGTATTGTTCAAGATATTAGTCAAACTCAAATTAAGGCTAATGCTCTTTCCATTGCGTAAACGAATGTATTTTCCGATGGAAGCATCCAACATAAATCCACCATCCAGTTTCTCCTGACCCGGTACATGGAGAACCGGATTTCCATTAGCATCTACGCCGGCACCATTTTTATCCAATACGCTGCCAAGACGACGATAGCTTGAGAAATCAATATATACACGATCATAATAGTTTCCGGTCAAATTGAAGAACCAACCTTTCACGTTATAATCCAAAGCAAGGCTATAAGCAGAAAGCGGAGTACCATTAGCACGCATACCTTTAGCATAAACACGATCGAGGTTTGACTCATTCTCACTTTCATATGTCAATACAGCATCCGGATTATTGGTGTATTTAGCTTCACTCCAAGTACCGATAGCCGTCAATGAAAGTTCACTTGTCAACTTAAAGGTAGCCGCTGCTTCTATTCCCCAATGTTCCTTTTCAATGCCATTCATAGAAAGATAAGTGAAACGTGCTTCGCTATCATTATAAAAAGCATCCATTTCTACCTGATTCTGGAAGCGAGTGTAATAACCAGTCAAACGTCCCATCACCCATGGAGTGTTGAAGTTATAAGTCAAATCACCACCAATGATGCGCTCTGTTTTCAAGTCTCTCACAAAGTCATTCTTAATACGTGGAGCAATAAAAGAGTTATAGGCCAACGGTGCACGTTCTTCATATCCGGCATTCAACGTGAAAGAATGGTTACCATTGATAGCCCAATTCAAACCGGCTTTTATACCTCCTTCAAGGAATTTAGCCGTACCGCTGCTACCAAGTGATTTCAACGGAGCACGTCCGTTTCTCATCAATCCATCGCGGAACATCTGTGTAGATCCTATCTTACCGGAAGCAAAATAGTTTAATGACCCGCCATTGTTACCCTGATAACGCACCCATGCACTCTGCTTATTCACATAGATGTTATAATCATAACCAAATTTATCACCTTCACCAATACGGCGGTTAGGATTATCAAGATCATTTTGCACCATACTGGAACTAGCTCCATGATCGCGCACTGCAAATTTGTCGACGTCAGTATAAAGCTGTCCGCCCAGCAAATCCTTCATTTTTTTATAATGCATACCTTTGGTTGTATTCACGGCAACTCCCGCAATGTAGCTGTTGTGTTCATTCCATTGATGATTGAATACCGAACTAAAGTTGAAAGCCAACTGATCATCATGACGTTCTTCTACATAATAAAGTGTCTCTTTACCTAATGCATTCGCCTGTTTATTGGCAAAATAAAGAGCATCCCAATCTAACTGACGATAAGCTTTATTATTTTTCCAATTATCTGTAACTTCATTAAACTGCTGCAATTCATCGGCAGTAGGAACAGATTCCCATACATCAAAGATTGAGCTAGGCAACTTTTTATAATAATCCGGGCGTGGATCGGCCGCATTACCATTCCAGCCTAGAGCACTTTTCCCATAGTTAGAATATTTGAATCCGGCACTTGTCACTAATTTCTTATTATCATCAATAGTGAAATTCCATGAAGCAATAGCCGATGGTTCGAACTGACGTACAATACGTGCATTTCGTTTTTCTCCATTCTGATATCCCCAGTTCGGATTATAATAATGACTGTTCGCTAAATAATAAGCTTCTTCGGTTGCCGCCATTTGCTGTCCTCTCTCTGTCGGTGTTCCCCAAGTTGCCAAAGAGAGACTATGGCGTTCGTTGAATACTTTCTCCGCACCGAGGAAGTAAGAAAAAGAATTATATTTGATTCCTTCAATATTTCCCTCATTACCCCAGCGATAACCTAATGATCCGGTAAATGCCCAACCATTGTTCATCAGACCTGTAGAATAAGTATACATTCCACGCAAAATGTAGTTGCGGTTACTACCTGACAGTGTTAGTTTTGAGCCAGCCGCATATTGGCTGGCACGTAAATTGATATTGGTGGCACCTCCTATCGCACCAAAAGTAAAGTTGTTAAATTCAAAAGGACCGATCCCTTCCTTATTACGGGTAGCATCGTTCAATCCTCCTATTAATCCGTAGCTGAAACGTCCTGTTTCTGCATCATTAAACTGTACCCCATTGATATACATGTCACTGTACTGGGAATCATATCCCCTTACACGAAATCTCATTGGGCTAAACAGATAACCTACATTTGACAGATAAACATCATTGTTAGAAGTGACCAATGCAGATGTGCTCTGTGCTGCATCATCATCCTCATTCAATTGTGATTCTGTAAACATGAAAGAAGCATTGTCCTCACGGGCGTTTTGCTTTGCCTTTTGCTGCGCAAAAAGTGCTGGCATTAAGCAAAATAGCACGATCGCTAACCCTAGTCGTTGTTTCATAATTTAATTTATATTAATGTTAATTGGTCTTTCATTTTGCAACATAAAAGAAATATGTTGTTACGCAAAATAACAAAGAATTTTATATATAACAATGTTTTTTGCAAAAAAAGTAACTAGCAAGGGTGGTTTTTCCGTTTTCTTTTTAGATATTTGTCATACAAATGACAAATTACCCACTTTTAAAATCAATTTTAAAGATGAAAAAAAGCTTAATGACTTTAGGTGTACTCGCTCTTTTTGTCCTCATGGCCTACGGACAAGAAAAGAAATTTGCCCTCTACAGTGTAGCGTTCTACAATATGGAGAATTTGTTTGACACCATTCATGATGAAGGTAAGAATGACTACGAGTATCTTCCTAACGGTACTAATCAGTGGAATACGATGAAGTATAAGGCTAAGCTGAAAAACATGTCGGAAATATTAAGTATGTTAAGTACCGACAAGTTACCAATGGGTCCCGCCATTATCGGCGTTTCTGAAATCGAAAATTACAGAGTATTGGAGGACATACTGAAACAACCTGCTTTAGCGGACAGAGGGTACCAATATGTTCACTACGAAGGAGCAGACCAACGTGGTGTGGACTGTGCTTTCTTCTATAATCCCAAATTGTTTGAACTGACAAATAGTAAACTCGTACCTTATGTATATATCAATGATACGGTGCATAAGACACGTGGTTTCCTGATTGCCAGCGGTAATATCGCAGGTGAGAAAATGCACTTTATCGTCAATCACTGGCCTTCGAGAGCAGCTACTTCTCCGGCGCGTGAACGCGCAGGGGAGCAGGTTAGAGCGATCAAAGACTCACTGTTAAAGGAAGACTCCGCAGCCAAAATTGTCATTATGGGAGACATGAATGACGACCCGATGGATAAAAGTATGGCTGTAGCGCTTGGAGCTAAACGGAAACCTGCTGATGTAGGACCTACGGACTTGTACAATCCTTGGTGGGATACTTTGAAAAAAGGATACGGAACTCTGATGTACAAAGGCAAATGGAATTTGTTCGATCAAATTGTATTCACCGGGAATTTGTTGGGCACTGACCGTAGTACACTGAAATTCTATAAACATGAAATCTTCTGCCGTGATTTTATGTTCCAAAAAGAGGGGAAATACAAAGGTTATCCTAAACGGACGCAAGCAGGTGGTGTATGGCTAAACGGATATAGCGATCACTTGCCTACTATTATTTATCTAATCAAAGAAGTGAAATGACAAAAGCATTATTTAGACTATTCATCCTATTCATAACCTGTAGCACTGCAATCTCATGTAGTGAACAGGATTCGCCTGACCTTCCGGACAATCCGGGCAATACCAATCAAGGAATTGCCTCTATTGACCAAACGCAAATCAATGCAAATGGAGGCGGATTTATCATCCGTGTAAAAGCTGATGGCACATGGCAGGCTTCAAGCAGTGAGACTTGGTGTACATTGAGTAGAGCATCGGGCAATGGAAATGGCTCTATCAGTGGATATATGAAAGCAAATACCGGAGCTGAACGAAGTGTCATTATTACAATCATAGCGGGGAAAGAAAAAGCAGAGTTTGCACTCAAACAATTAGCAGGCAATGGCTCAAATCCGGATCCAGACCCGGAAAAACCTTCGGGATATGCAGGGAGGATTGAAATTCCAGCTTTGCGTTCTGGAAATATGTATAAGTTCATCACGCACACTACTAAAGAGAATAACAAAGAGATTATTACTTATAGCTATGAGTATGATTGTAACAAAATGCATTCTCGTTGGGTCGCATGCACTTTTAGCACTGCCACTTCTGACAAAGATGCAGGAAGAAATGAGAACTTTACAGAAGATCTTTCATTACCTCCAGCATACAGACTTGGAGAAAAAGCTTTTTCTGGTTCTAACTACAGTAGAGGACATTTAATAGCTTCCGAAGACAGACAATATTCAGTAGCAGCCAACAAAAAAACATTCTACATGTCAAATATGAGTCCACAAATTCAAGATGGATTCAACGGAGGTATTTGGCTAAATTTAGAAAGACAAGTTCAAAGTAAAGGCTATAGCATTACTAATTCAAAAGATACATTATATGTAGTAAAAGGGGGAACAATTAGGGATGACCAGATACTAAAATATATATCTGATGGCTCTCATAATATAGCCGTTCCCAAATACTATTTTATGGCACTGTTATCCCTTAAAGATGGAAAATATTCTGCCATAGGGTATTGGTTTGAGCATAAATCTTATAATAGTAAAGAACCCTTTTCTAAATATGAGGTTACTATAGACGAGTTAGAAGCTAATACGGATATTGATTTTTTCCCTAATCTTCCTTCCGACATAGAAAAAGACGTAGAAAAGAGTAAAGACAACTGGAAATGGTAACAAGTCATACCACTACTTAAAGATATTCAACAAATATCTCACTTTGAATTTAAATGAAGAGTAAATTTTCTTTTTAATGATATTTACTCTTCATTTTTTATCCATTTCACTTTATCGAGTATAGTCGATAAAAACACATCTATTTTATCTATTATATTCGATAAAATAGTAAATTACTTGAATTGGACCAATGAAAAACGATCAATTGCTCCCTTTTCTTAAATATAAAAGAACAGCAACAAAACGAGATTACAAGCAATTACCACACCGAATCCTCCCAAAATCCAAGGACGAAGTTTACTCCCCTTCCCTGCAAAGAATAAAGCATAGAACATATTTACCATTATATTGCTAATGATAGCCTGCATACTACAAGCAGTAATTATCAATGCAGCCACACTGCCTGTATTTTGCAACAAGTTTAATATAAAAGGAGTTATATCACTAAAACCGGAAACAAAAGACAAGAGATTTAATCCGCCTGTGCCCGCATACACTAACGTATAGTGAGTTAAGAAAGTGAATATCACAAAGAGTACGGCAAAAATCAAAGCAACTTTAAATTCCAACGGGTTGCTACTATCATCCTCTTCTGTTTCAGCAGGCTGGTCTTCCGGTCGTTTTTGTCGGGAGTGGATAAACCAGGCAACAATAGCCGCCACCACCGCCATAGTCAACAGATACGGATAAATAGACAGGAAGATTTCTCTACTGAAAATAAGTATCAGTATCATAAATCGCAGAAACATCATGCTGACAGCCAGCAGCATGGCAGCAACATAATCAGTAGCTTCCTGTTCAGAGGCTTTTCGGCTTTTACGGGCAAGTACCGAGATCGTAGCCGTACTGCTGTATAATCCACCAATAATACCGGAAACTAACGTTCCGGATTCATGGAATACATACCTTTTTAATAGATAAGAGAGATAGGAAATGCCGGATACTACTACCGTTGCCAACCAGATAGAATAAGGAGTAAGATTAATATCCGGAATCAGATTCTTATGCGGAAGCATCGGTAATATGATACCGCTGATAGCCAAGAACTTGGCTAACGTAATCATTTCATCATTCTTCATCCGTTGCGCAAACTCCGTAAAAGTATGTTTGAGTTCAGTCAGCAGAAGCACAGTCACAACTACCATAACATAAAACCAGGAAGGTTGGGTAGCTACGATAGGAGCCATACAATAAGTAATCAGGGCAATAATGATGGTAGTTACACCAAAAACATGAAATTGTGATTGCTTTACATAATAGTTTAATCCCAACAGCAATCCCAATACCGCTCCACCTCCCATAAACAGACGCATATCCGTAGGGTCTAAGATATAAAGCAAGTAACCCAGTATACCAATAAAGGTAAAAGTGCGGTCGGTTCCGAAAAGAGTAGTTTCCCCCTCACGCTTCAGACTGATTCGACGTTGCGAAAGTCCGATTAATAAAGAAAACAAGGTTACTAAAACAAAAGTAACCAATTCACGCGGCACATAACTGTACAACTGTTCCATATCCATATACTGCTCTCTTTTTTATATAAGAACAAATATACGGTTTATTTGTTAACGCTCACCACGTTTTATACGGTTTTTTCATTAGCTGTGAGTTATAGTAGCGTATGTCGCCCGTTACCTCCTCACCGATAAAGTCGGGTTTTACAAAAGCCTCATCTTCCGATTCCAACTCTACTTCTGCCACAATAAGTCCTTCATTCTCACCATAAAACTCGTCGACTTCAAATACATGTTTGCCACTACGTACCAAATAACGGGTCTTGTCAATAATCCCCGGTTCGCAAAGCCTCATCAATTCTTCTGCTTCTGATAAGGCCAGCTCCTTTTCCCATTCATAACGACTGGTACCGGAAGCATTAGAAGCTCCCTTTATTGTCAGATAACCTTTTTCATCCCGAATACGAACCCGGACAGTACGCCCGCGAGCACTACTGATATACCCCTGCACAATATGACTCTGCGCAAAAGCCGAAGACTTGAATTCACCGATAACTAAAAATTTACGTTCTATTTCCTGTGCCATGGCACAAAGATAAATTAAAAATTGAGAATTAAAAAATGATAGTTTGATACCTCACATCATGTATCAGAAAACTACAATTCTTAATTCTCAATTTTCAAGTCTCTATTTATTTCAGAATCTCGTCATGAACTCAATCACGATTTTGTCCCGTTCCGATTCTTTTGGAACGCCGGAGTTCTTATAGAAATATTTCTCGAAGTTCAGTCGGAGGTCGGCAATGAAAGCTTTGGAAAGACTTAATGTGATTCCGCCTGTCACACGATGTCGGGCATAATCATTTATAATCAAAGCTTTTGTCGTTTCATCCATCTTACCATCACTATGATCGGTCATCATATCATAGCGAGCCAGGAAGGAGATTTTATTGAATACTTTCTTTAATGGTAAATCGTAATTAATAAAACTATTCACCGCATGAACATCTTTAAATGCTTCGTGACCGTACATTTTATATAAATATTCCGCCTCAATATGAAAACGGTCATTCTGATAATAGACACCGGCATCGTACATATTAATCCGCACATTTTCCGGTTTTATCATTTGGGTGCTAAGTGTCAGATTCCAGTTCTTATTAGGCAGTAACTGCGCTTTTATGGAGTAATTCAGCGTTTTATGCCATTCTTTCTGATTTGTCAGACCGGAGCCGTTAAACAATCCCCCTTCAAGAATAAATGGGAAACCGTCTTTATTCGTATAACCAGCCGTCAAACCGACATCACGCACATTTCCTACTTGCTTGGCAATGAATGAACGGTTGGCAAAATACTGCTGATGTGGTGAGCGGTGAGCATCTATCGTGAAAGGAACGCGCATCTGACCGATCGTAAAATTCAGGTCTTTCACCGGAAAAACACGTGCATACGCATCAAGCATCTTGATAGAGCCTTCATCGGAAAGGTCGATTTCCGCTTTATAAGCAACTATCGGATGCACATTTCCCGAAACACTGAAGCGTGCATTACGTACTTCAAAACGGCTTTCACTTGTTTCTGTCTGGTATTCGTACTTTCCCCGGATTGTTCCGTGAATCTCCGGCAGATAATCCTTAAACTCCATGGTCTGTTTATCCAGCATCTTACCATCCCCTGCATCTTCTTTTGCCTGTCCAAAGGCCATTGTCGCCAGCAAAAGCATAACGACGGTTGTTCTGATTCTACTCATTTCAGTTGTCTGCTACTAAATTCACGGCAAAAGTACAACTGTGAGGATACACGGAGATGACAAATTAACTACGGGAAAATGACAGAAAAGTTACATTTATATTACAGAGAACACAAATGCATTACAAAACAAAGAGTTCGCCACAAATTACGCAGATTAACACAGATCGGATTTGATATTCATCCTATCAATAACCAAACAATCTGGGTTAACCGTATAATTTGTGGCGAACTTATCAGCCGAAAAAGGAAAATGCGATCAGCATAATCAATGCCAAAATAATTAATGAGACGAACACTATTTTGACAACCTTCTGGGCTTGTTCTTCTTCTTTCTTACTAATTGCTACTTTTTTCTTCACCTTACCCATAATAGTTAGCTTTAAAGTTCAACGCTAACAAAGTAAGTACAAATCTATCAACTTTCCAAAAATAATTCTTGCTAATTTTATTTTTTATGATTCTTGTGAAGAAAACTCCATCAGATAAGCTTTGATAAAGCCATCTATTTTGCCATCCATCACACCGTTCACATCCGAAGTCTGATAGTTGGTACGATGATCTTTCACGCGACGGTCATCAAATACGTAGCTACGGATCTGTGAACCCCACTCGATCTTCTTCTTACCGGCTTCCACTTTCGCCTGTTCTGCCATACGATGCTGCAATTCCTTATCATACAAGATGGAACGTAGTTGACGCATTGCATTCTCACGGTTCTTCGGCTGGTCACGGGTTTCGGTATTTTCAATCAGAATTTCTTCTTCCTCACCGGTATAAGGATCTTTGTATTGATAACGCAAACGGACACCGGATTCTACCTTATTTACATTCTGTCCACCGGCACCACCGCTTCGGAATGTATCCCAAGAGATGTTGGCAGGCAAAATATTTACCTCGATACTGTCATCCACCAGCGGAGTAACGAATACAGAAGCAAAGGAAGTCATACGTTTACCTTGCGCATTGTACGGAGAAACACGAACCAGGCGGTGCACACCGTTCTCTCCCTTCAAATAACCGTATGCAAAATCACCTTCAATATTGATAGTACAGGTTTTGATTCCGGCTTCGTCACCTTCCTGAAGGTTGGCAATGGTAGCTTTATAACCGTTGGTCTCGGCATAACGCAGATACATACGCATCAGCATAGAAGCCCAGTCCTGACTTTCCGTACCACCGGCACCTGAATTGATTTTCAACACACAATCCATCTGGTCGGCTTCGTCACGAAGCATATTTTTGAGTTCGAGTGCCTCTACCGCTTCACTAGCTTTGGCGTAAGCAGCGTCCACATCTTCCTCGGTCACCAGTTCTTCTTTATAGAAATCAAATGCCAGTTCAAGTTCATCTGCCAATGTCTTGAGTTCGTTGTAGCCTTCAATCCACTTTTGCAGGTCTTTCACCAATTTCATTTGAGCTTCGGCCTTCTTCTGGTCATCCCAAAATCCCGGAGCTTGTGTTCTTAATTGCTCTTCTTCGACTTGAATTTTCTTCCCGTCGATGTCAAAGATACCTCCTCAGCGCATCAGTGCGCTCTTTCACGTCTTTAAGTTGTTCAATAGTAATCATTTGATTTACAATTTTATTATTTACAAAATTCAGATATCGGGGGACAAAGATAAGCAAAAATCTGCTACCTTTGTTTTTGTTATTAAAATGTTGTCATATTATGAACAAACTATTGAAACTTTCTTGCTTGTCACTCTTCCTGATATAATATCTGGGTACTTCGGACATGACACCGGAGAAACTGAAAAGTGAATTCTATCGCTTGGCTTGTACTTTCTACGTATCTCCGGGCAACGAACGTACGTATGTCGTACTCTCCGGACTGAATGAGAATATGCCGGAATCGGAGGCTGCATTCAAACTGGCTAAAGACGGATTAACGAACCGCCTGCGTACCGAACGTATCATCAAAGGTGACATCATCTGGAGTTATATCAATGCACAGGACCTAGGCCAAAACGTAGACCCGCGTATCAAGCTCTACAATGATATACAGAACATGACGCTGAAAGACATTGCCGATTTCCAAAAGCAATGGGTAAAAGGACGCACGTATGTTTATTACATTCTGGGAGATAAGAAGGATTTGGAACTGGATAAGCTGAAAGCTGTAGGTCTTATTGAAGAATTGACACAGGAGCAGATTTTCGGATACTAAAAAGGAACGAATAAACTAAGTATGTCTTCTAAATAAGTTTATACTATCAAAATCAAGAAGTTTTTCTTTATAAGGAATTTGTAAAAATGAAAACAATACAAACTAATTAGGGAGATGTACTTATAAATAATAAACGGTGAACAACTCTGCCAATTGCACAGATTTTGTTCACCGTTTTATTGTTTGCAACTTATCGTTTACGGTTTACCGTTTCATATTTAACGTTCACCGTCCATCGCTTATTTCTCATTTTCTTCGTACATCTTTTCAATCTGCTCACTATAATTCTTGGCAACTACCGACCGTTTCAATTTCAACGTATTAGTCAGTTCTCCACGTTCCATACTGAACGGTTCGGGAAGCAGAGTGAAACGTTTGATTTGCTCATAGTGTGCAAACTGCTGTTGGAGTGTATCAATCCGTGCACGAAACAATCCTACAATCTTCGGATGTTTCAACAGTTCCTCCATATCTTTGTATTTAATGCCTTTTTCTTCCGCATACTCTTTCACAAACCCATATACAGGAACAATCAGAGCGGAAACAAACTTACGCTGATCGGCAATAATGGCAATCTGGTCAATATAACGGTCAATAACCAATTTCGTTTCCAAAGCTTGCGGAGCAACATATTTGCCGTTCGATGTTTTGAATAGGTCTTTAATGCGTTCCGTCAGGAAAAGCTGGCCATTTTTAAAGTAACCGGCATCACCTGTATGGAACCAGCCATCGGTTTAATGGCCGCCAGCCGTAGCTTCTGCTTTCTTATAATAACCTTTGGTAATCGTCTTGCCCCGAAGAAGAATTTCATTGTCTTCACCGATTTTCACTTCAATTCCCGGAAGTACAACACCTACTGAACCGATATCATAGCCAACCGGCAATGTACAAGATACAGTGGCCGTCGATTCCGTCAAGCCATATCCTACCACCATATTGATTCCTACCGAATGGACAAATTCATTGATTTCATCGGGGACGGCAGCACCGGCAGTCGGGAAAAAGTTACCGTTCTCAATACCGATTGTTTTTTTCAGTAGAGAGTAGATTGTCTTTTCGTAGAATTTATATTTCAGTTGATTCATCACCGGAGGAGTCTTACCCAAACGCAGATAATCCAGATTATGGATTCTACCTACCCGGATAGCATCCAGCATCAGTGCTTTCTTCAACCCTGTTGTTTCGTTAATTTTCTCCTGTACACCTGCATATACTTTCTCCCAGAAACGGGGAACACTACACATCAGTGTCGGACGAATTTCCTTAATCGTTGTCTGAATATCCGCCGGACGGAGATTGATACAAATCTGCACTCCTTTATGAATACAGAGATAACACCATGCTTTCTCAAACACGTGTGTCAAGGGGAGGAAGTTCATAGATACATCCTTATCCGACATGGTCGTCAAACGGTCATCGTGTGTATGAAACTGTTCCAGATAACAGGAATGATGAAGCATGACGCCCTTCGGTTCACCCGTTGTGCCGGATGTATAGAGAATGTTTGCCAAGTCATCGTATGAAGCCCGTTCGGTACGTTCTTCTACCGTATCATTGTGAGGCAATCCCTCTCCCATCGCCATAAACTCATCAAAATAGATAGACGATACGTCGCGGGGATCTTTCACTACCGAACGGTCAAAAATAATCAGTTGTTGCAGAGAGGTGCAGAAACCAAAGATGCTGAAAGCAGCATCATACTGGTATTGCTCGCCTACAAAAAGGAAACGAATCTGCGCATCATTAATGATATATTGCGCCTGCGCAGGTGAACTCGTTGCATAAAACGGAATAGTAACAGCCCGATTGGCAAACGCGCCAAAGTCGACATAGAACCATTCGGGTTTATTTTGTGAAAATATACCGATATTCTCTTGTTCTTCCACTCCCAATGCCACGAAAGCATTAGCTGCTTGCCGTACTGTTCTGGAGAACTGCTTCCATGAAATAGGAATCCATTGAGCTGTCTCATAGTCACGGTATTTTAAGGCTACCTTGTCGCCATATTTTTCGGCTTGACGATGGACCAGGACAGATAAATGATGATAAGTCATACTCTTTGTATTAGTAAATATGGTACAAAGGTATTGGTTTTACTTCATTTAGGCAACATTAATCCAAGAGTTTTGCAACGCAACATTATGAATCAGACATTTGGCAATAAAAACCAAACGGTTATAAACCAAACTATGCCAGCAAAGCCTACTTCATCTTTACCGGCATAGTATAAATTACATTCTACTGCAAATTAGGAAAAATAATCATATTCCCTAACTCCTATCGATACAACCGTATTTCAGCACATAATGCATTTATAGACCCACCATTAGAGAAATTATCCAGTACATGCACTGTCAGATATCGCACTTTTATGGGCGAATAAAAAGCTATTTCCCAAGGAGTATGATCAGAAGGCATTCCTGTTGTACATGTCGCTATACCTATGCGCGTCAAATTATCCGGCTCATCCCCACCTAATAATTCCACTTTTGAATAATCCAAATTCCATGCTCCCCAATAACCAGCAGGAGTAATTGAAAGCCCTATAATTTCCTGAGGCTCATGCATATGAAATGGTATTTTAGCATTTGGATAGCCAATATAACTCATTAGGAACGTGTTCATGTTATCATCACTTAAATCTTGTGTAGGAACTCCATATCCTCCAATCACATCATAAGAAGTAACATCAATCATTGTTTTATCTTTCAAACTGCCATTCACATCTATATTCGTGATTTCCTTATTCACTTTCCATAAATATGTACTATAATTTTCACTTATCTCAACTGCATCAGTAGTTACCAAAGACAAAGCTACCATTCCACTCTCAGCAAGTTCCTTAAGTGAGCCAGATTCCTCATCAAGCGTGAAGGATATCATCTCCTCACTTTCAAGTTCTCCCTTTTTGATGGTAACCGTTTGATTCAGAAAGGAGATTGCGTCTTCTCCCAACCATGTTACATCATCCTCTCTAGCATCCGATACCGAATTTTCCACTTTCATCGAAAAAACCAAATCCTGGGGAGCAGCATTGGTCAGTTGCACCCGGAGATCCACCTGTTCGGAACCCGCAATCAAATCTCCTCCGTTTCCTGTCTGCACAACTGTAGATTCCATATAATTCTTGGGATAAAAACAACGGTTGTCAATAAATGCTTTGACAATGTCACCACTGTTTTCTTCCGGAAAAAGAGTGCTTCCCACTTCCCGTTCACTTTCACATGCAACAAACCACAATGGCAAAAGCAATACCATCGAAGTTATAATATTCTTCTTTATTGATTTCATGATATTTCAATTATAATACATTATTTAATTGTTAGCATTGAGGCGAACATTATCTCTCCATTCAACAGGATCAATACACCATGCCTCATTTCCATTTCCTGTAGCATCGGTAAACCTGTCACCTTTCCCTTCATTGAATTTAAAATAAGCAAACAAGGCATTGGAGTGAGGATCGGTCGCATACAAGTTGTTGGCTATTTCCCGCTGAGATAAAGCACGCTTCCATAAGCGGAATTCACTCATCTGAACATCTGCTTTCAAATATTCGGTATTTCCGATTTTACATTTCGTTTTACTGAGATTCGTCACTTTACCCGGTACATCTATCGAATTATCCAATTTTCCGTCAACATACAGATACAACTTGCTGCTTGTACATACCCAAGCTATCTGATACCATTTATCCTCTTCAAACAACGTTGCACTGTTCATCTGTAAGCCTTGCGTCTTTATCTGCAAACGGTTTCCTTCAATGGGGGCATCACCAAAACGAGTATAAATCTGCCCGTCCGATTCGCCCAAACTGCTTGAACCATCAAAAAGGGCCTGATTATTCAATTCCCCAACCTTCTTCCCAAGTTTGCTCATATTGACACAGAACTCTAAAGTCCATTCGCTTAAAGATAAATCTTCAATCAAACTGAAAGCAACATTATGTCTAGAGTTGAAAACCGGGACTGAAGTCACAATGGCCGGGTCAAGCAAATAAAGTATAGTACTTCCGGGTTTCAAGACCTCTGTTGTACCATCTTTACTCTGAAGTGTCAAAGCAATGGCGTATTTATTTCCGCTATCTTTCATTTCCTGCGTCAAGGGAAGAATTTCCAACCCTGACGATTCCGAAAGAACCTCTCCCTGCTTTATCACAGCCTCTTTCCCCTTAAAATTATACTGTTCGGCAGGAAGAAATTTATAGGATGTATAATTAACTTCATTATACTTTGCCAATAATTCAGCATCTTCCACAAACTCAAAATTATAGTCTTTCTCTGCCGGATCGGAAAGACGCACATTCAAATTGGCTGTCACCAAATCTTGATCAATAAACACTTTTAATGCAGTATTCGGATTCGTACCAGTTTGTGAAATATAGGCCTGATTATGTAACACCGAATATTCGGCATTATCACAACCGACAAACAGACATGTAAAGAATAATAGTCCGATTATATTTTGTTTTAATAAATATCTGTTCATTTTTTATTCGTTTTTATTTACTTAATACTTGGATTCTGAATTTGTATGGCTTTACGCAACGCCGGATAAGTTTCGCTCCCTTGTGCATTCACTTTATACTCATATTCCATATGGTAAGTTCCTACACCGCCTTTGCGATATTGTATGCCACCAACCGACGGATTCCAATAAGCAAAACCACTAAGTGAATTTATCTCCGTGCCGTCAGGAAGTATAAAAGCCGCCCCACCAGTCTTGGCATGATCCTCAAAATTCTCACAGATAATAATCTTTTTCGCAATCTCTCCAGCTGTCGCCACATCTTTGAAGTGGGCATACTGTTTGTCGAAGCGAGCATCCAGCCGACTGTTGTCTTGCTTATAATAAGTTGTATACGTTTGCAGAATCAGATAATCAAAATGGTGAAACAGCTCAGCAGGCAGTGCATCCGGTTCACCATCCACAACCAGCATTTTTCCCGTACCAGACTTCGGACCGACTCTCTTCGACATCGTTTCCACAAACTTCGCGATTACTTGACCGTTATTTTGCCAAAGTTCCTTATCGGTAGGAAACGGATGCTGTACATTCGGTTCAGCATCAAAATCGAACCCATCATAATTATACTTTTCGATCGTATCACACAAGGCGTTCGCATATTTCTCCACTGCAACCAACCGATTCTCCAGTGAATAGTCCCACCCCCAGAACTTATGTCTCCAGTCTTCTATAGATGTACCATTGTTTATTTCCTCCTGTGGCATCGGCGGTGTAATCTGGTCGCCAATATCAAGCACCAAGAAACAGAACAATACCTTCGTTCCCTTTTTTTCTTGCACATAACGTAAATCTTCCATCATAGCAGGTGACGGATTCTTCCAGTTTCCCCACAATGACACAAAATCTACACTATCCGGCAATCCTTTTAAGGAATTCTCATAAGAAGCACCGGTTCCCGTCCAGTTACCATACCATCCGAACGCAACCGGATGGTCACTCTTTTTATATTCACGCAGACGGGCATAATAAGCCTCATCCTTATTAGATATAGTCAGATTCGCAGGATCTTTAATTTCCGTATCCAACCAATCATCACAGGCCGTCAAAGCAAATGATATTCCTAAAATTCCAAAGAAATATTTATATAATCGTTTCATTTTTATAGTTTTTTACATTTAGATTTCTTACTTGTTACCGCCATTTTGCCACCACATCCTTGCAGCATAATCATCTTTCCCGCCTAACATTTCAACAGCTTTCCGATAATTTTCCTGATTATTGCCATTCATCTCTCTCGGATCAAACGGAATACGATTCGGCACATCCAGATCGTATCCATTGGTGGACTGAGCCACAGGAAATACGCAAGGATAACCGGTACGACGTATTTCATTCCATCCTTCCTGACCATCAGGAAACAAAGCAATCCATTTCTGTACAATCAGCCTTTCCATTTTTCTTTCGGGGGAATCATTATCATCCCACTTCACCGTGATTGTACTGACAGGTGCATGATTGCCTCCATATCCATCCGCAGCATCATAATAATACTCTTGTGTGTTTTCCGAATTTTCCAAGTAGTAATATTCCTGGCCGGCCACCCCCCATTGTTCAAACGACAAACGAACCGCCTGATTATAAAGCGCACCGGGAGTTCCTCCCATATCCCAACCTAACATCGCACCTTCAGCCCGGCAAAATGTCATCTCGGCAGCCGTCATCCACATTCCCCTTGAGTCTTCCTCAATATTGGCAGCAGAATATTTTTTCATAGCAAGGTCCTTATTGGTCACGTTGGCACCTGCACGGCAACCCACAACCGAACGTCTACCATATTCTTCCGTATTTTTAAAATACTGATAAATACGCGGGTCGCCAAAACCATTCATATAACTTTCCAAATCGGCACAGGCACGACTGTCTCCCCAGTCGACAGAAGTCTTATACTGTCCATTGGGAATATATGTTATAGCGCAATTGTCCTCGTTCTGTTCAATAACTCCCGCTTTATACGCTTCCACAGCAATTCGCTGAGCTTCATCCTGATTGACAAATCGCATGCGGATGGCCATACGCAACTTCAACGAGTTTGCAAATTTACACCATTGATTCATTTTACCTCCATACACCTTATCCGCATCCGCTTTCAAAACCAATCCCGGATTCGTCTCCACCAAAGGAGTTATGATGGAAATTGCTTTATCCAGAGTCTCTATGAGATGGCTATACACTTTCTCTTGAGAAGAATAAGCATTGGCATCTTCTTCCACCCCAATAGGAAGAGGACCGTATGTATCAGTAAAACGCAACATTAACTGCGCACGTAAAATTAATGCCAATGCATACATGGGGCCCTCTTCTTGTGTGAGGACAGCCACAGCATTAAATGAAGACGTCGCTTTGGCAAACACATCCCGCCACGGTACGATTTTCCAATCGTCCGATGCATTAAAACAAGTATAATTCTTCACCGAAAAATCCGGCTTCACATAAGTCATGTAACGCCCCAAATAATTACCAATAAGATCTTCCGTATTTTGATAAGTATTCTCCTGTTCAGGAAAAGCAAAGTTCTGCAACTCTGTGATAAAAGAGGAAACCGCATAGTCGTCTCGTCCAAGCTCTTCCAACGAAGTCTCATGTCCCGGACGGTTAGCATCCTCAAACCCCGCAGTACAAGAGGTAATCCCGAATAGAACAAATGAACCGATCAACCAACTTCTCACTATATTTATTTTCTTCATCATCTTTCTTTTTTTTAAGTTAATATCAAAGTTTCAATTTGATGTTGAATCCCAGGGTACGCAAACTTGGTTGCATAAAATAATCAAACCCTTGATAATAAGTCCCTGTTGACGCAGTTGATTCCGGATCAAACGGAGCCTTCCTGTATATCATAAACAGATTATTGGCAGTCACTCCCAAGGTCAGTTCTTTACTCTTCAACCATTTTCTAGGTAAAGTATAGCTAATATGAGCTTCCTGTAAACGTACATTGGTCGCACTGTAAATATATTCGGACCATATAGGGTTGTCTCCACCTACTACCGCATAATATCCTTCGGCTGAGATTTTTCCGGTATTTACTGCTATACCACCATTATTTCGTGCTTCAGCACTCACCGCTGAAACGCCATACTCATCCAGAATAGCCTGTGTCTGTGACATACATATACCTCCCAGGCGCGCAGTCAGGACAAATCCCAGATTCACACCTTTCCATGAAAAATCATTTGAAAAACCAAGATTGCCTTTAGGCAATACCGAACCCCGGTATTGTGGATTGGACAAGTTGGTCTGCATCACATTCCCGTTGGAATCAAGAGCGATATTCCCCTCAGCATCACGCTTAAAGTCAGTATATGTATAAATATCGCCCATACCGCCACCTTTTTTCAGGACTACTCCGCAACCACTAAGTCCTGCCTGCCTTACCACCTCGTTAGGATTCTCCAACAGTTCTACTATTTTGTTACGGTTCATACTGTAAGCCAATGAAGAGCTCCATGTAAAATCCGCCCAGGATTTAGTATATCCCACCGATAATTCCAATCCACGATTCCTGATATTACCTGTTTGAATATATTCCTTATTAAAACCTGCAGCTCCAGACGTAACATCCCGCAACAATGTCTGTTTGCGTGTATTGGATTGGTAAACAGTCAAGTCAACAGACAAAGCATTTCCAAACAAGCGTGCAGTGACACCTGCCTCCCATGAATCCGTACGTTCCGGATAAAATTTCTTCGGAAATTTGTAAGTTACTGTTTTATAAGTTCCCAAAGCGGGATTATATTCATACCTCCATGCCGATGACAGATTAGGCTCAATAGCCGAACCGACAGACGCCCACGAAGCACGTACTTTCAAATAATTAATCATTTGTGGCATCTTCGCCATTTCCGAAATAACCGCAGATACCCCTACAGAAGGATAGAAGAATGATGTTTGTGCGGTTCCATGCAAAGCTGAGTCCCAATCATTACGACCGGTCAGAGTCAAGTAAAGCATACTTCTATACCCCAACTCGGCACTGATAAACATTGAATTGATATAATGTTTGTAGCTCTCAAAAATAGGACGATTGTCATTGGTTGCGTTTCCATAATCTATAGCATTCGGTGTAAACACATTAGAAGGAGCTTTCAGACCTCCCTGAAAACCGGTAACATCATATTTCAAACGGGAAAATGAAGCACCCATATTAGAAGAAATGCTAAAATTCTCCCCTAATGTCTTATTGATATTAAGCATCAAGTCTCCATACAATGTCTGATCATTAATCTTATCATAGCCATAAAAACCGTAATCGGAAGGTGCAAACAACTTTAATGTAGAGGCATACCGTTTATCTTCCTGCTTAGTGGCAGCATCATCCCAGCGCAAACGCCCGGTAACATTCAGCCAGTCTAATATTTCATATTTCAGGCTGGCACTCACCATATAACGATTCCGGTCATTAGTGCGATTCATACGGTTTGCCACCCAATAAGGATTCTGCATCTTAAGAGCATCTCCATAGTTCCAATTTTGCACATATATCTTACGAACAGGATCATATACCTCAAATGTACGGATTGCATCAAAACTTTCTCCCCTCGGGAAAAGATAAAGAGAAGTCAAAGGGTTAAACCACTGACCTTGAGCCATCAGATTTTTATCTTTCTCACGAATATAATTAAAGTTAAAATCACAAGTCATCTTATCATTCAAGAATGAGGTGGTATTACGAAACGTAAAATTATACCGATCATATGAGTTATTAGGAATAATCCCTTGTGCATTCGTCGTACCCACAGAAAGATATGTCTGATTCTTGCTAGTACCTGCTGTCAGTGAAATATTGTTTTGAATATTAGTACCCGTATTAAAGAAATCAGCCGGTTCATAAGTACCGAATTCCGAAGTAGCTTTATCTCCCCAAGTTTTTATCTCCCCCGGACGATTCACATATTGGTCCTGAAACTTTGGCATTACAAATGGATTGGCAAACTGTGAACTATTAGAAATCGTGACGGACACTTTTCCTTCTTGCCCCTTCTTAGTAGTAATCATAACCACTCCCTGAGCAGCAGCCGAACCGTAAAGAGCGGCAGCAGCCGGTCCGCTAAGCACCGAAATAGACTCGATATCTTCCGGATTGACATCCGCAATACTTTCTGTCCCCGGCTGATTCGCATACATCATTGCATCCCCCTTCAATTCTCCCTGGCTTCTACCAGTCACAGGAATACCATCAATAACATAAAGAGCCTGATTACTTTGGCTGATAGACTTCGGACCACGCATCACCACACGGGCAGCGCCGCCCATACCAGCTGAGGAAGCATTGATATTCACTCCTGCAACCTTACCGGACAATGAATTCATGAAATTGGCACTCTTCACAGTAGTGACAGCATCATTGCCCACTTTCTGAACATTATAACTTAATGCTTTCTCTGAACGCTTAATTCCTAAAGCCGTAACGACCACTTCCCCCAGTTCCTGAGCTCCATCCTCCAAAACAATATTGACAATATTTTCTGTAGCATGAGTCTCTTTTGTCTGATAACCTACGTATGAAAAAACAAGAACAGGCGTTGCAGTCTTAGTTGTTATTTTATAATTGCCATCCAAATCGGTCACCGCACCGTTAGTTGTTCCTTTTTCAATCACTGTAACTCCGATTAACGGTTCTCCTTTCGCATCTACAACATTGCCGGATATATTTCTGCTTTTAGCCTTTTTGATATTTTGTTCCGGCACAATCATTATATAATTATCTTTTATCAAATATGTAAAACCTGTTCCTTTAAGAATTACTTTCAAAGCTTGCTCCAAAGGTTGTTTTTCAATATCTAAAGATATTCTATTCACAGGAAGTTGAGAATCATTATAAGAAATAGACATGTGGGTTAACTTCCTGACTTCAGCCAATGCTTCCTGTAGTGAAATATTTTTTCTTTTTATTGTTATTTTACTACTATTCTGAGCATAAATCGCTGACCCTACTAATAGCAGACAAATTATTAATATACTTTTTCTAATGTTTTTCAGATATAAATTCATATCTTAGCAGCGTTTTAGTGTTAAAATCATAATATTTTCTCAAGTCAAACAAAGGTAGTAAACTATTTTTTACACCATTTTAATACTAAACTTATTTCATATCCGGAGTAGGTGGGGCCTTCTCCGGATATTTTTCTACATAGGCGGAGTAAATTGAGCGTTAAATAATAAGAAAAATATTCATTACCAAATTATATGGCAGGCATTGTCTTTCAAACGATAATCAAATTGGCCGACAACCACTTGCATCACTTCCAAAACTTCTTCCAGCCCTGCATTTTCTTTAAACACAAAGTTGTAGCGATCCTGATTACGTTTCTTCGTAGAAACATAAAACATAATTCCAAAATGACGCTCCAATGTCTGTATAATTTCAGCAATTGTGGCTTTATTAAATACAATTTCCCCTCGTTGCCATGCCGTTACATCTTTCATGTTGGCAGTCAGCACTTGGCAGTCAGCTGTACATTTATTATACACAACCTGATATCCGGGAGTTAAAACATAACTAATCGTATCATTACAGTCCACTCGTACTTTCCCTTCGATCAAAGAAGTGGTTATTATATCTTCTTCCGGATAAGCTTTCACATTAAACTCTGTTCCCAAGGCAGTTATTGCCATATTTGATGATCGCACAATGAAAGGTTTCTCCGGATTTTTTGCCACTTTAAATTCGGCTTCTCCCATCAGATAAACCGTTCGGGTCTTGCCCTCCAGATTTTCAGGATAAAATACATATGAACCAGAATTCAGACATACGGTAGTTCCGTCCGGAAGACTGATTGTCTCTCTGGCCCCATTATTCACATAATGTTCCACCATTGCGATATTGTCCCTGTCAAAATGATTATAACTTACCCACAAAGTAGTTGTCACAGACAGAATGACGATAACAGCAGCTGCCGCAACAGATTTCCACAACTTCCAACGATTTACATTTGTAACCATTGGAGTATATTCAATGCCGATTTTATCCAATACCTGCTGAAACGAATGCTCCATACCGTGTCCAAACTTTCCTTTCGTCTTAAACCATAAATTATGAAGCGCCATTTCTTTCTCTTCTGCAGAATCAGGACTAATCATCCAACGATGAAATCTGTCGATTGTCCGCTTTGAATAATCAAAGTCAATAAAAGAGCGTAGCTGTTTTTCCAATTTACTTTTCATCTATACCAAATCAAGTGTTACATATAAGAGACAACTTGCCAGACATACATACTTAGTCTAAATAGAAAAAAAATAAAAATAAAATGATTTTTTTTAGATCTTGAAGGGCTTTATAGATATGTTGCTCAACTGTACGAACCGAAACATTCAACTTCTCAGCAATTTCCGGTGAAGTCATCCCTTCCTCTCTGCTCATTAAAAAAACACGCCTGCGCTGTTCCGGCATGCGTTCAAGAGCCATCTGAACAAAAAGCTCAAGTTCATGAGCACAAAATTCATCATCCGGCGTAGGCAATCCCAGTTCCGCCATTCGCATTTTTTCTGCTGCAACATCCAAGTAGTCATATTCAACAGCCTTATGCTTCAAAAAATTATAGATATGGTTTCGTACAACTGTATATAAATAACTATCCAATTTTTCACGTTCTAACCATAAATCCGGTTTCTCCCATAGCTTAACAAATATATCTTGAGCTATATCTTCTGCATCTTCTTCTGATTTTAACAATTGCCATGCGAAAGTTTTTACTTTGGGGAAATTCAGATCAAAAAACTTTTTAAAACGAAGAACTTTATCTTCCATTCGTGTGATAATCATCATGTATATCCATTAAGATTAACAAGTAAAATATAAAACCCTTCAACAAAGTTAATTATTAAATAATTTATCAACAACCTTTTTCATAAGAAAAGAATCAAAAAAAGAAAGATTTCAATAGCTTCTCGAACCTAAGCAATTAATAATCAACAGATAAGAATTAATTCATTATTTTTATTTGAAACAACTGTACAAAACGACTATCTTTGTACAAATATTAAGGTATAGATAAAAGATTTGCACTATGAAATATGATATTCCGTATATGACAACAGAGGCTGTAAGCCTGCTTAAATCACTGATTAGTATTCCTTCAATCAGCCGGGAAGAAACCCAGGCTGCGGATTTCCTGCAAAACTATATTGAAATGGCAGGTATGCAGACGGGACGTAAAGGAAATAATGTGTGGTGCTTTAGTCCGATGTTTGATCTGAAGAAGCCGACTATTTTACTTAACTCCCACATAGACACAGTGAAACCTGTTAACGGTTGGCGGAAAGATCCGTTCACTCCACGTGAAGAAAACGGTAAGATCTATGGATTAGGAAGTAACGATGCCGGTGCCAGCGTTGTTTCGTTATTACAGGTGTTCCTGCAACTATGTCGTACTTCGCAGAAATATAATCTGATTTATCTGGCCTCTTGTGAAGAAGAAATTTCAGGCAAGGATGGCATTGAGAGTGTATTACAGGGGCTCCCTCCTGTTTCGTTCGCCATAGTAGGTGAACCTACAGAGATGCAACCCGCCATTGCCGAGAAGGGATTAATGGTACTAGATGTTACCGCAACAGGTAAAGCAGGACACGCAGCGCGTAATGAAGGAGACAATGCTATTTACAAAGTATTGGATGATATTGCCTGGTTCCGTGACTATCGTTTTGAGAAAGAATCACCCTTGTTGGGTCCCGTGAAGATGAGTGTCACTGTCATCAATGCCGGTACACAACACAATGTGATTCCCGATAAATGTACTTTCATCGTTGATGTCCGGAGTAACGAGCTTTACTCAAATGAAGAATTGTTTGCTGAAATCAAAAAGCATATTTCCTGTGAAGCCCAAGCTCGTTCATTCCGTCTCAATTCTTCACGGATTGACGAGAAACACCCATTTGTACAGAAAGCTATGAAGTTAGGACGCGTTCCTTTTGGTTCTCCAACATTGTCCGACCAGGCACTAATGTCCTTTCCATCAGTGAAAATAGGTCCGGGCCGTTCGTCACGTTCACACACGGCAGAAGAATATATCATGCTAAAAGAGATAGAAGAAGCGATCGGACTTTATTTAGAGCTATTGGACGGACTTCTGATTTAATAAAAGTCATTGGTGAATTGATAGTGGTTATCCTATTATATAGTTTCTCAACTATCAATTCACCCATACAATAAAAACAAAGCAACGATTATTCAAACAACTTCGATAAAGCTTCCTCCAGTTTTTCACCCCTTAAATTTTTGTCTATAACAATTCCCGTAGGATCTACAAGAAAAGTTCTGGGTATAGCATGGATACCATATATATCAGAAGCATCCACATCCAACAATTGTACCCAATTCATTCCAAGTTCTTCAACAGCAGCCCTCCAAGGTTTCAGTTTCCGATCTGTGGATATGCTAATCACCTCAAATCCCTTAGAAGCATATTTTTCATAAGCAGCTTTCACATTGGGCATTTCATGCCGACAAGGTCCACACCATGAAGCCCAAAAGTCAATCAAGACATATTTTCCTTTACCCACATAATCAGACAAGAGCTTCATGTTGCCAGCATTGTCTTTCACTTTAGCATCCGGGAAACGTTCGCCAATCTTTATCTTGGCATCCATTTCCTGCCGTTTCTTTTGTTCTTCACGCTGTTCCGGAGTCATTTTATTTTCAAGTTCCGCCTTCATTCGGAGCTCTGCTTGGTTCTTCTTTTCCACAATATTTCTCACCAAATTATTTTGTGAAAACAGAGGCGAAGCTTCTTTCATCAGAATCTTCATATCATCAAAAGGCATCATCATACCTCCAACGGAGAAAAGATATACACCCACTATACTATTCTTATAATCCTTTATACAATGTGATACTGAATCCATTTGTGCAAGAAATAATTTATTATTCCGATCAAATTCCGCTTTAAATACAGTATCATTCCTCATCTTATCCGAAAATACTTCCGGTTTCATCCCAAGCATTAACTTATAAATATCATTCGATGTTTTCAACATATTATCCATTATTAGCTGCATACGATTTAAAGCTATATTCAATGAATCATTTAAAGGCGTTCCCCCTCTCTTATTCGCAGCAATATTTACTGATATTTCTCCTTTTTCGAAAATCAACGGATAGGTTTCTCCATCCATATCCTTGATGATTGCAATATCCGGCATCTGATGTACACCAGAAAAAGAGAACTTACCTTTTTCCACTGTTGTACTGTCCAAAACGACTTCTTTGGCTTTCTCTCCATCTCCCATCAGGCATAAATACAACAATTGATTATTCAATTCCTCATTAGCAATACCTCGGATAGAGAATTTCTCTTGGGCAGAAGAAAATATAGCAATAGCACAAAAAGTGCATAAAATCATAATTCGATTTCTCATATAGAATAAATTTAGGCAACTATACCTTGTTTACATTAATATTTAAAAAATTCACGTTTATGATTATAACATTTAAACTATTTGTTATATTTGCACCAAATATACAAATAAGATTGGACTTTTCCAATCATTGTAACGACATAAAATAGCTCAATCGCCTTCTGAATCACCACCTCGGAAATTAAACGAGCTATAAATGAACCAATACATATTGGGCGAGTTGAAACCTTTAGGCGTAGACTTCCCCATAATGTATTGTGGCTTGTGGTGAGCCAAGAAGGCGTATGGGTGATAGTCTGCGCTTTCTTGTATACTTGTAATGCGTGGTTATCGCTGAAATTGGCGACCCTTTATTTTTAGTATTAACCATAAAATTTCAAGTTTATGAAAAAGTTTTTAAGTATGACGCTGTTACTTACAGCTATGTTTTTAACGTTCTCTGCGTGTTCAAGTGATGACGACGAAACAAATTACCCAGACATCACAGGCTCTTGGAGTGAAATAAGTGAAACTCCCGGAGAGTACATATCTAGTTATATGGAAGTGATGTGGACTTTCAATTCCGATAATACGGCTACTCAAAGAGTTATTCTGAAATTCAACAATGTTACTTCTAGGGACACAAGTACTAATTTTACTTATGAATATAAAGGTAGTACTATTACTTTGAAGAATGATAAGGTAACATTAGATTATGAAATAAGCATTTCAGGTAACAACATGAAATTAGGGAATGAAAAAGATGGTTACTTCAATCTAACTAAAAAGTAACAATGTTATTTAGCAACTGATTAAACGACCGGAGCGATAAACTCCGGTCATTCTATTTCAATCCTCTTTTGGCTCATATCCTAATATATCATCTATTCCTTTGTCGAATTCATCGTTAGGTGAATCTTCTTTTATTTCTTCTGCTTCTACATCTATTATCTTTTGTGGTTGTTTAGGGAAAGCCCTATCTAAAAGTTCCATAAAAATATTCCAGTTGTAATTAGCTGCTCTTCCCAATGCTTCGACACTTGCTAAATATTCTTTTAGTTTAGGTTTACCAATATCTTGAGTAAAAAATTGATGATGTTTATCTTTTCTATATCCTTTATCATTTTTAGGATTTTTCTCATTTAAAGTTGAAAGAGTTAATGGGGCTATTCTTTCATAAACAATATTGTTTATCCATTGTCCAACAACTCCCGGTCTTTTATTAGTCATAGTCCAATTCCATCCCCGCATTTTATATATCATTTCAAAAAAACTATCCTCAAATGTTTTTATCCATTTAGATGCTTCATCAGACAAAAATTGATTTAAGAACTTTTGCAATTCATCCTTTGCTCTTTTTTTCTCTTTATCATAGCCTGTTACTGCATCTACAAGAGCTATGATTCCGACTTTTGAAACAGCTCTAGTTATTATACGTGCTGCTTTGTAATATTCCTCACTTACTTGATATACTCGGGAATCATAAGCGTCAATTATTGCATAGCACAAGTCTATCAATAATGTTACTTCATATCCGTATGTATCTGATTGAGAACCACTTGCGGTGGGTCTTTTAAATTTAATAGGATGAGATAACTTATCATAAATCCCGGGAGGCAAATTAGTAGATATAGGTTTACTATTAATAAACTTAGATAGCCATGTACCCGAATAATTTGGGTTTGCACCAATTGCATTTTGGATTCCCCGCCCTGAAAATACGCGAGTTCCATCTTCTAACACATAACAAGGGATAGATAATTCACCTAAATATAATGGTGTTTTATCAGAGCCAAACTTTGCTTTTAAAACTTTATTTTCCATATATCAATTCTTTATACGTTAATCTATACTCTAAGTTCTCTAAAAGTCGGTCAAATTTTTCTCGATTAGTAAGTTCTCGATTGTTTGCCCTATATACAAATTCATCTATGTATTTCTGCATGTGTCTCCTAGACCAATAATGATATACACCGATAACACCTCGTTTAACTACCGACCAAAAGTTTTCTATATGATTAGTAGTGAATGCCCCTTTTCCGTAGAATCCTTTCTTATGGTTTACGTTTTGATGATTATATAACGTATCAGCTTTCTTTCCATAATTCCATTCATCAGTATAAAGATCACTTCCTAACTTGACATATCTTAGGATTAATGGCGAAAGATTTTTAACCTGTGTATTAGGAACGACCTTCGCTATCACCCTTCCACCTTGTTGTATTAATCCAAACACTGGCGTTTTATCTTTGAAAGACCTACCTTGACTTCTTGGAACTTTCTTGTTCCAATGCCTGTTCTTGTTCTTTCCTCCAATTAAAAGTCTCATCGATCTCTACAGTTCCGCTTAATTTACCACCTCCACCCTCATCTTCACTTCCAACGTCATTGTCTATTCCTAATGCTTTCCGAATTCGGTGCATCATAAACCATGCTGTCTTTTGTGACACTTTGATGTTTTCTCCTAGCTGAACGGAAGAAATACCTTTTTTGTAGGATAAAATCGTCCATATTGCTTCAAACCAACTAATCAAAGGAATCCTTGTTCCTTGAAAAATAGTTTTTGTTTTAACATCGAAGTATTTTCCTGTGTTTTTACAACGATATTTATTATCTTTGCACTTGTAGACTTTGGAAGTTTTATCGAATGGGGAAATTACGTTTCCATGCCACCGTCTTTCTTCCAAATAATCTATGCAGGATTGCTCTGTTGGAAAAGCCTTCCGCAAATCTGACAGGGAGGTGAATCTACTATTAAACATAAGAACACTTTTTTATATCACAAATATAGTAGTTATTTACATAATATCCAAATAATATTCGGGAAAATTTTCCTATTTTGTGTAATCAAGGTATAGTTGCCTAAATTTATATCAAAAACAGTAAACACTCATGTTCAATACCTGCTATTATCATTTCAAATTCTGATAATCATTTAAACTAATAATAGATCTTCTTATTTTTCTTATCGGAAATGGTCTGATAATCTTTCACCTTTATATTAAAATATGATTTAGACTTTCCATCATCATTAGAAGGCAACTGTTCTTTATCTTTTTTGTGTGGCAACTCAAGAATATCTATTTCTTTCACACTCTTCTTCAGTTTCGGGAATAAAAGACTGATATAAATATATTTATGATTAAATCCTTTGACAGCCAACAGCCTACCTATCGGAGCTCCACCATCATATCCTCGTACATTATACTCATCGCCACTTTTCTTATCGATAATCTTAAATCCCGGACTATAATACAACCATTGCCAGTCCCAATAAATAGGTTGTATAAATGTCACTTTAGTATCATTCTTTCTCCTTTCAATCGAATATAAAGAAGGACTTGTAGACATCCCATTTTCATACGCTTTCTCATACACTTCTTCAGGAACTATAACTATACTATCGCTTGGAAGCATATAGGCTTGTGCATATAATTCTTTATCACGTTTCTTCTTTTGCTCATATTCTTTCAACCGCTGTTCACCTCTTTTTACTCGTTCACTTTTCTCTGATCTAACCACTTTGAATGTCTCTGTCTGGAGTTGCTTCACTAACAACGGCATTGTCTCACGCATAACAATCAATGAAGCCTCTTTATATTTCTTACCTACGGGAGATTCATAAAATGCAGCAACAGCTTTTAATTCTGGCACTTAGACGATACCGACACCACAAATTATTATTATAATTTTTAGTTATAGCTACCGTCTATATGCATTTTAATTAGTTAATAAACATGCTCTTTCTAGTTGGTGTTAACTGGAAAGAGCATGTTTCTTTGTTTGATATAAATTTGGATATTCAGATCAAACCTTTATCTTTGCAAATAAGAGGCAGTATGCTTGTCATAATACTACGTGGATAATTGGAAAGGGTCTACGTAGTTAGGCTTTTGACTATAAATTAAAAACTTTTTTTATTATGAAAAAGCATATTTGCAACAAAGAAAAGACCGTTGAGGTTGATGGATATATTGCCATTAGAGATAATCAAGTGGTAATTGTCAAACCTTATAAACGTTGTCCTCCTACTAACAAGAAGTAGGCTTTGTTGAGAGCTGCATTTGGTAGATGCAGCTCTTCTTATTCGATTTCAAATATACTAAGTTATGCTTGATTTACAAGCATAATATCTGCTAATAATACTTAATCACTTCCACTTTTGTCTCATACTTTTTTGATTTAGTTTATTAATAATCTTTTTCTCTAATAGCTTCCAATATATCCGCTAAATCTTGTTCTAATACAAACTTATCATTTGAATATCGTTCTAAGGTATTTATATTATCATTGAAAAACTTCATCTTAGCAGGAAAAGCATCAGATATTTCAAAAAATTCGCAAACCTTTATATTATTCTGTTTATCTACAATAGCATATATATCCTCTAAACTCATTTCATTCTTCGTTTCTATTCTATACTTAATCTTATAAGTATAAACAGTATCACTTTCAATGGAATCTTTAAGTTCTGTTTTTAGATTTAATTTAGCTACTGAATATGTTAAGTTATCAAATGATTTCAGATTTTTCAAAGCAGTTTGCATTTCTTCTATTTTAAATCTAAAATTAGGATTGCGAGGTTCAATGAATTTTAAGTATTCTATGAAATCGGAATCTGTTATTAATGGAGAGATTGAATCAACAACATCACTAATATTTATAGTTTCTCTTGCCTTTTTGACTATACTATCCATGCTTATGGTATTGTGTAATTTAATAGATACTATCTCTTTAAGAGATGAAGGAGTATCAAAATTTTCATTTACATAAGCTTTGAATTGTTTTTCAATTTTCTGTTCTACGGTCATTTGCTGGCAGGAATTGAACCCTAGTAGCACCAAAAGGGAAAGTAATTTTAGCTTCTTCATAACATTTTGCGTTTTATTGGTTAATACTAAATAATAATGTTTCCATTTAGTTAGCATCACCTCACGCATATATATGAAAAAGGCGTAGAGCTAATGCCTAACGCCATCGAGGGCTACCACACCCTACTCACTTATAGGCAAAAGTCTACGCCAATATATGGCGTATAAACGCAATACACCCATAAGTGAGTTCCAAAATAGCCTTATTGCTGTCAATGTGGTAGTTCGATGGCGATTAGGCTATAATACGTAAAAAGCGTACCATCTATTCGATGATACGCTGCAAATATAAGAATAACTTCATAAATTACAAACTGTTACTCCTTCTTCTTTTCCTCCTTGTCTTTATCTTTCTCATCTTCGACTTGATCCGGTGTTTTCCCTTCCGCAATGTACGCCATCTTTCGGAGCAGTTCATCGAACTGTTCTTTAGGAACAGAAAAGTTAATCTCTAACCTCACTGTTTTAATGTTACTTAGATCTATTTCTTGTTTCTTTTTCTTTCCCATAACTAAGCTGCATTACGCAAAAATAAATTAAATCTTTGAGAATCGGTAAAATTTCGAGTATTAAATCGGAAAATATATTCATCAACGTACTCTTGCATGTGATTTCTGCTTACATGATAGTATATCCCAAATATCATTCTCTTAAAATGTGACCAAACATTTTCGATACCATTTGTACTAACAACAATTATCTCTCCTTCATCAGTAACATAGGTCGTACCGTAAAAGTGTTTACTATGGTCTACATCTCTTTGCTCGTAATTAATATTAATTCCCGGATAACCTGCTCCGTCTGTATAGACTACGCTTCCTTCTTCTACATACTCGTTTACAATAGAAAGCAATGTATCTCCATAAATATTGGGAACAACCTTAGCGATAATTTTGCCATCTCTTTCCCGAATGCCAAATACAGGAGTCTTATCTTTGTAGCTACGTCCCTGACATTTCTCTACTTTCTTATCTTTGTGACGATTCTTGTTTTTACCACCTACAAATGTTTCGTCTATTTCTACTTCACCGGATAATTTATGGTTGTTTTCCATAGACATATATTGTCTAACTTTCTGCATCATTCCCCACGCTGTTCTTTGCTTAATTTTTAATATTGAAGCAACTTGGCAGGAAGAAATCCCTCTTGTATGAGTTAATAGTAACATCATCACAGAAAACCATTTTCTCATTGGCATCTTAGTTTTAGCAAATGCAGTTCCGGTTTTTACATCAAAGTATCGCCCAGTATTCTTGCATTTGTATTTCCCATTACTACATTTGTACACTTTAGATGTCGGGTCAAAAGGAGAAATTACCTTATCTCCCCAACGCATCATCTCAGAATACCTGATACAACTTTCTTCATCGGGAAAGTTCTCATAGAGAGTTAAAAGAGTAAAATCAGTTTTCATAACGTCAAATTTTTAACTATCCAAATATACTAAAAATCAACGATATATGCAAACTGTTAGTCACATATTTTCCAAAAAATAAGTCTGTAAGGATGCTAAAGAACATTCTTATACAACATATAGAGCAATGTACTGCTTATAGTTTATAAGCAGTACATTTGCGGCTAGTATTAACCTTTAAAACGACAAGAATATGAGCAAATTTATTGAATTACCGGTATTCCCATCAGGTTTAAGAAATACAGAATATGTATACATGCCTGTAAATATAGAACAAATAGCATACGTAATGCCTTCATCTAAAGATAGATGTAAACTTTATTTTTCTGCTAATGAATATATAGATGTAGATATTGATATAAACGAAATGAAAGATATAGTAAAGTGCACAGAAAAAGTAAAAAGTGCAGATAATACGGATTAACGTTTTAAATAACTTCTTTTTAAAAGAATATCAGCTCTTTCTTCTAGTGTTGATATTCTTTTTTCTTCTTCTTCAATCATATTAAATCCATAAATGCCAACTTCTTTAGCTAATTGCATAGCAAGTAATTTGTTTTGCAACTCAATTCCATTCACTAGTCTTTCCAATAATTCTTCTTTCTTTTCCATAATCTTTAATTTTAATTGTTTATAAAACAGCCCGGATTCTCCGAGCTATAACTTTTTGTTATACGGTGTCAGTATCGTCTAAGTGCCTTAATTCTTCCAAAGTTAAATGCTTCTCATAAACAGGCATATACATTTCAAACACCTTACTTTCTATTTTCTCTTTCCAGTTTTTAGAAAACTCATTCCAATAAGCCTCATCCTTTTCCGGCGCATTTAATTTCATCACAGATGTGATTTTTTGGAAGAAGTCATCCGTAGTAGCCGAAGCACCGGAAAGTACCATAATCTTTTTCAACGTTTCTTTGTACTCATCTGTCGCATTTGTATTTTGTGCAGAAGCTGGTAAAATTAAAGTAAACAGTGCAATTATGCACATCATTACTTTGGGAAGGAAAATGTTTTTCATAATTATCTGATTTTATTTATTTTGATTCCATATTTTATTTTGCATTTCCTACAAAGATACACATTAAATCTATATCATTTAATAGAATAGTACAATCAATGAGGCTACTATCCGGCTGCCCTGCAATGTATAGATAAACGAAATACCCCCTATTCATCCCTAATTATAACATTCATCCCCCTCTCTTATCAAAATGGCTTTGAACAATTCATTTCATCTTTTGATATGATATTATTATCTTTTTCTCACATACTTCGTTCATTTTTCGCAATTAACGCTATCTTTGCAATAGGTCGCTAAATCTAAATAAGGCTTTCAAAATACATAATATACGAATATGAAAAAGATTTTATTTTTATATATCATTCATCTAGGATTTGCCCTACAACCCATACAAATTCAAGCTTGTTGTCTCGACAATGAGGTTGTTCTCGCCAATGGAACTGCCATTATTCTACAATCACCTAAAGTGGACAATACCAAAACCATTCAGTTCATCAAAGATTTCTACGCAAACTACGTTTTTGGAGCAAAAAATTATGTTCCGGCAGTAAAAAAGCATTGTACAGCCAAATTGCAAAAGCAGCTGAAAGATAACTACGAGTATGACGGCGAAGGATATGCGATATGGAACTTCCGAACAGGTATGCAAGACGGACCAAGCGACATATCTAAAGTAACATCAGTAACTACATTGGGAAATGGTTTATACAAGGTCAATTTCATTGATATGGGAATAAAGGGTAACCGTACTTTGAAAATTATCGACGTAAACGGGACACTGAAGTTCGATGCTATTAAATAATCCCCTCTAAGCAGATATATTATCAATTTAACAGATAACTAAAAAAGCCTTACTATTCAATCAAACAATGAAAGTAAATCATCTATAAGACTACATCCTTCACCGCTTTCACCTTCTTCCTGAAACCTCCATCCAGAGCAGGAAAGCGGGTGAAAGCGACCATGCAAAGCCCTTCTATCCTACTTTCAAAGGTTTCACCTACACAATTCAAATCGTTTCCATTTACCGCCGAAGCACATCACGAGACACCCCGTAATAACCCGCTGCAGCCACATAAATCGGCTGCATACGTTTGCCGATATTTTTCAATTTGCCTTCTTCCAGTAATCGCCGGAGGTGACGGTTCGCCGTAGTCCGTGTCATGCAGCATACCTCCTGAAAATCATAACGAAGCATTACGTCATGATCGGCGAAATATTCCTTCAGCCGCATATCTATCTCCACCTCCGACAAAGACTCCGAATGGCGCGCATACTTACTCCGGCTGGCTTTGACACCTACCAATTCACCCCGCAGGCGAGCATCCGGACGGAAACCGATTGTTTTCAGTTCCATCTTCGACCATTTGTTTTTAGTACTGCGGGTCACCTTTTGCGTGCTCCTCAAAATAGGGGCAAAATAGCCTAGCCCCTCGATATGTACCTCGCGTCCTTCACGTAGTTCTTCACCACAAATTTGGGCAAGCATCTCGAACGCATTTTTTACATCACCTACAGAAAGCGAACTGCGTCCGTGAATCATCCGGCACAGTTTATCCGTTCCCACCTTACCATTCAAAAAAATGCGGGGATGCAAACCTTTCTCTTCCGAATCATCGGACTCACCGGGATTCTCATACCAATCGTAAAGTATAGCCATTAGTAGTTAACGTTTTGATAGTGAATATATTTCATGTAAAAACTTTAAGTTTATCATCAAACCACTACCGTGGTTCATTTAAATCACAGTTGTTATCCAAGTAGATCACTTTTGTCATTTGATTAAACCACGAAAGTGAATCAACAATAACTCTTCGTCAAAGATACGATAAAAAATAGAGAAAAGGACGATAAGAAGCCGCCTTCTTCAGTCAAGTAGAAATTTATATTTTTTCCGGAGAAACACTTGCAAACCGGTATCATCCTATAGTACATTCGCAGTATCAGTGCTGAACAATAAACCGATTTTAATCACTTAAAAATAGAAAAAACAATGAATGCAATAACATTGATATGGAGACAGGTATTGAAGGAACTAAAATTGTTTCAAATGAAGGAAAACAAAGAAGATGCAGTTGAGAAAACAGACAAAGAGCCACAGAAAACGCTAAAATGTCATGAAGATAAATATACCGTTCCCCTGCCGGACACAGCACCGCCTACTGGAAGGGAGAAAGAGACAGAACGAAAACAACCGGTCCGATTAACCCAAGAGGTACGTACATTCCTGCAAAAACAGTATGATTTTCGTTACAACCTATTGACGGAAGAAACGGAATATCGTCCTGCCAACAAGCGTGCCGTTCCTTTCGAACCTGTAAGTAAGCGGGAACTGAACACTTTCTGCATGGAAGCACACGACCAGGGCATATCCTGCTGGGATAAAGACTTGAGCCGTTACATTTATTCCACTTGTATTCCTAAATACCATCCTTTCCGGCTTTACATGGAGGAACTGCCCGGCTGGGATGGGACAGACAGACTGGAAGCTTTGGCGCAGCGTGTCTCTGACAATCAGCTCTGGATAAAAAGCTTCCATACCTGGATGCTGGGACTCACCGCCCAATGGTTAGGCATGACGGGAATACATGCCAACAGCGTAGCCCCCATACTTGTCAGCAGCGAGCAGGGACGACAAAAATCCACATTTTGCAAGGCACTGATGCCGCCGGCACTGTCACGTTATTACATGGACAACCTGAAACTGTCTGCACAAGGAAAACCCGAAAGGTTACTTGCCGAAATGGGACTTCTGAACATGGATGAATTTGACAAATACGGAACGCAGCAAATGCCATTATTGAAGAATCTGATGCAAATGGCAAACCTGAATATCTGCAAAGCTTATCAAAAGAATTTCCGCAACTTGCCGCGCATCGCTTCTTTCATCGGTACAAGCAACCGTTTTGACTTGCTCACCGATCCCACCGGTAGCCGGCGATTCATCTGCATTGAAGCAGAACATTTGATCGACTGCGAAGGTATCATGCACGATCAGATCTATGCCCAACTGAAAGCTGAACTGCTCTCCGGCATCCGCTACTGGTTCACAAAAGAAGAGGAACGGGAACTGCAACGCCACAACGCCGCTTTTTATCATCCGTGTCCGGCAGAGGAAGTCTTTCATGCCTGCTTCCGGATAGCTAAAGATGATGAAGAGGGAAGCGAACGGCTCTCGGCTTCGGACATATTCAGAAGACTGAAAATGTATAACCCCGCTGCCATGCGTGGAAGTAATCCGGCTACGTTCGCGCAAGTTTTGCTTGCGGCAGGTGTCACCCGCAAACATACCAAATATGGAAATGTGTATCTGGTGAAACCGATGAAAGCGGCATAAAGCTTCTGACAGAGGAAGGATTCACCCGTAAGAGACTGGGAAATAACAGTTTACAAAGGGGTGAAAGAGGTGAAAAGAGAAAGAGGACATTAAGAGGGAAATAGGCTATAAACAGTAAGATTTTGAATAGAAAATCAGAAAAGACTTGATTATCTATTCAAAATCTTATTGTTTCCGGATATTTATCCTACTATCCATTTACTGCCCGGTATAAACGAGATTATCTTAGTTGTTACCAAACAACAGATAAACGTAACCACTGCGATACATGGTATAGCGGCAACAGTGGGAAGCGCCAATGTATCTTTGAACACAGTCACCCACAGTCCGAGCCAGAATATGTGCATAAGATACATACCATAGCTAAGTTTCGATGTTTCCGTCACTAACTTGGGAGCTTGCGGACGTTTGATACATGTAAACATAAGGAATGTACCCGTTGTGAGAAGCACACAGTTAATCGTACAGAAAGCCCATCCTATTTCTATTACAGGTGTGGAATGGAGTTCGCCGGGTATAGCCTGCACATAGAATGAATAAATAGTCCATACAGCACCGATTACCATTAAAATGATTCCTACAGTGAAACGTTTGGAACGGTTCCAGGTAAGATGTACACGAATGTAATGTGCCAGAACAAGATAGCCCAAATAACCGGAGAAGTACCACAACATGTGGTATTCATTCCAGAAACATTGTCCCCACACTTCACCGCACCAACGATTGAGATAAGGCATACAGGTTGACAACACGAACAGCCCTATAAAGAAACGCTCTTCTTTAGCCGTGGCTTTTCTCAACCATGGGGATATAATTGGGATAAACAAATAAAGGCTTATCAGAGGATACATAAACCACAAGTGTCCGGCTAGCGTCGGAAAATTCAGGAATATCCGCGACAAGTCCTTCATAGATGTTTCTCCGTCTATCTGTCCCCACAGCATAGGTAGAGTGCTGTACAGTATCATGAATATGAAAAACGGTGGAAGGATGCGAAGACAGCGCTGGCGATAGAATTGCCACATAGACTGCTCTTCCTTCATCGGTGCAAGCAGGAAGGCAGAGACTATCATGAACAGGGGTACTGCCATACGTGAAAAACCGTCGTACACTGATACCCATAGCCGGTCTACTTCATTTGCCAAAAAAGACTGCGGACCTGCCATATCAGTGGCTCCGGGAGCACAGTAGAAATTTTCACTGGCATGAACAAGGATGACGAGAAAGCATGCAAACACACGGATGTAATCTAAAAAAACAATACGTTTCATTTATTCTAAGTTTTCTAGTTATTAATTTATTCTTTTGTGTTCGGGAACGCAGAGATTCTCAACCGTGCCGCACCCATAGGGATCAATGTTATTTCTTCTTTATCACCTTTCACCGCATCTTCTTCCGGCAATACGCCACACAGTCCTGTTTCGTCTATCTTCCATTCAGGAACCGGACGACCGATAGCTTTTACTTCCAAAGGTACACTGGCTACTGTGAAAGGATAGTTGTCAGCCGGCCAAGATTTACGGATTACCTTGAAATTCTTCAAAGGTTCTTTCTTATCCAATACCAACGAATAATTCCAAGGGCTATCTGGATAGATTTCAGTAGTAGGCCATTTCTTCGAATCAGCACCTTTCTGCCATTTTGAATCACCGATAGCTGTTTCTCGACTGTCTTTCTCTACATATTTCTCTGCAATCTTAAGAGACAAAGTCAAAGGTCCGTAATCTACGCTTACGCTGTTTTTATTCACCTGCCAGGTACGCATAGACAAAGACATCGGAAGAGTCAATTCCACACAATCACCATTCGCCCACTCGCGATTGATGCAAAGATATTTTCCCGCTACAGGAGCTGCACTTACCTTCTTGCCATTCACCCGCACTTCCACCTTTTGAGTCCATGAAGGAATACGAAGATAAAATGGAAAAGCGACCTTTTCATCGGTAGAAACAGTGAAGGCAATGCCTTCTTCAAAAGGATAATTTGTCTCTTCGTGAAGAGTGATTTCCTTGCCGTCACCCACTTTCACTGTAGCTTTGCAAGCTGCATAAATAGCTGTTGCCACTCCGTTGTCGGGAGTTGCCAATACCAGATGTTCGGTGAAGTAAGGCCAGCCCTGTGCATGATTATGTTGGCAGCAACGACTGCTGAAAGGATTCATCGAAAGGAACGGGCCACGATTGTCAATGCCCGGATAATGGTTCTTCGAATCACTGATGGCATGGTTCGGACAAGTGATATAACGCAATGCCTTGAAATCGGGCATCACGGCAGCCGGATAAGAGTTGAACGCTACTTCTTCACAGTGTTCAGCCCACATGGGATCTCCTGTCATGCAAAGCATGATTTCATCGGAAGCCATTTGTTCTACCAAACCGCAGGTTTCCACTCCCTGTCGGGGATCGATATATCCCAGACGAGCATTTTCGTCCGCACCGAACATACCTCCGGGAACCTGTCCAAAAGTACGCCGTATCAGATGATGGACATTATAAGAGGCTTTCAGCATCGCTGAATCTCCGGTCTGCATATAATAAGTGGCAGGTTCACGGAAACATTGGGCGATATTTACATTGTGCCAGTTAGGTAAGGAGGTGGATTTCGTCCAGTCGGCTGTGTTACGGTGAATCTTCTCGGCTAATTCGAGTAGGAAAGCATCCCCAGTATGGTTGTAAAGCCAGTAGATACTGATGATGTTATCACCGCCACGGCTTTTCTCCCAATAATCTTCCAGAAGTTGGTCATCGGGAACAGTCATCTGCCACTTGAAGTAATTCGTCATCAGGTCAATGACACGCTGATCTTGAGAATACTCATAATAAGATTGCAGACACCAGAGCATAATCATCTGTGCCCAAAGTTCGCGTTTGCCGTTACGTTCATTGACCGGACCGAAATAGCCATCCGGCTGGCGACTGGCAAATACACCTTCAATCCAATATTTGGTTTCTTCAATCATCTTCGGGTCATTCAGGATATATGCTAGATTGCCATACCCTTTGAGCCAGTAAGGAACTTCCTCCCAGCCGTGATCGCCACCAGTTGTCAACCAGGCATTATTATCCTTTTCCAGCCAAGCGCTGATTTCTCCCAAATGTCCGGTCAGACCGTCACGTTGCAACTCCAGATACTTCTTCACCCATCCTTCGGGCTGAATACTACCTACCGGCAACTTTATAAAATTCAACGGTCGAAGCGGAGCGCGATACCCGATATAATTGGTATTGACGGACTGTATGTCCGGTCGGTCCACTACCGTCACCGTACCACAAGAAGAAGCAGGCGCACAAGCTGTAACCGCCACTCCAAGCACTATCGATGCAAAAAGTCCTTTCGTTTTATTTTTCTTCATTTCGTCTATTCTACTACTTCCGGAAATCATCCTAATTTCCCTATGAACCCAATTGAGCACTAACAAATTACATTAAAATAAAGAACGGATAATCTCTAATCAGACAACCCGTTCTTCAATGGCATGAACTGCCTTTATAACCTATTTATCAACAGAGAATTTGAAGATACATTGGCTTGTATACTTTTCGCCCGGGCGAAGTACAGCCGACGGCCATTCCGCTTTGTTCGGAGTATCCGGATATTTCTGTGTTTCGAGACATACGGAAGCACGTTGGTTGTAAGTAATGCCTTTCTTTCCTGTCAGTGAACCATCGAGGAAATTACCTGCATATACCTGAATACCCGGTTCGTTAGTATAAACGTCGAGTACGATACCAGTCTTCGGTGATTTCAAAGAAGCGCATTTACGGGTTACGTCGCCTTTCGTGTTCAATACCCAGTTGTGATCGTAACCATTGCCATTTTTCAGCTGTACGAAATCATAGTCGTTAATACGTTCGCCTACCGGAGTCGGGGTGCGGAAATCCATCGGAGTTCCTTCTACCGGAACGATCTCGCCAGTTGTCATGAAAGTACTGTCCACCGGAGTATAATAGTCCGCATCCACCATCAACAAATGACCGGAGTTGTTGCCGGCATCGCCTTCAAGGTTAAAATAAGAGTGGTTGGTCATATTTACAATCGTCGGTTTGTCTGTTTCCGCTTCGTATTGAATATCGATGGCATTATCGTCCGTCAGTTTCATCAACACCTTACAAGTGATGTTTCCCGGAAAACCTTCTTCACCGTCTTCTGCACGGTAAGTCAACTGCAATTCCTGCGGATTCAGCAATTCGGCATCAAACACCCGGTATTGGAATCCTTGCGGTCCGCCGTGCAGACAATGACCGTAGTTATTGCGGGGAAGCTGATATTCTACACTATCCAAAGTGAACTGTCCCTGATTGATACGATTGGCATAACGTCCGATAGTGGCACCGAAATCCGAAGGCTTGCTGATATAGTCCTGAATAGAATCGAAACCGAGAACAACGTCACGCATCTGTCCGTCTTTGTCGGGAACCATCACTGAAACAATACGTCCACCGAAGTTCGTGATACAAACTTCCATGTTGTTCTTGTTACGCAAAGTGAACAAATCAGTCTTCTTTCCATCTACTTCTGTCTGGAATTTACTCTGCAATAAACCGGAATCTGTAGCCTTTTCAGCTTTCGGAGTACAAGCTGCCATTAAAAGGGCGGCAACTGCCCATACACATAACTTTTTCATGATACAATTGGTTTTTAACTATTAGTTTTCAGCTATTCATATTTAGATGCAGACGACGCGGATAACACGTTTTTTCTGATTTTGCACCAGAAAAAGAACCGCATCATCCGCGTTATCCGCGTTCAATTTACTATGTCAGCATATTACTGTATACTATTCAATAAATCTACCTTTCCTTCATTAACCAACTTCAAAATCAACTCACCGAAAAGAGTATTCTGCCAGGCAAACCATGCACGGGTAAAATTCTTCGGATTATCCTTATGGAAAGATTCGTGCATAAAACCGGTACCGGCATCGGTGTCCATCAACATCTTGATACAGGTTTTGATTTCGGCATCATTCTGACTTGTGAAGGCTTTCATCATAATACTCATCGGCCACACCATATCATAACCGATATGCGGTCTGCCGATTCCTTCGCCTGCCTTGCCTTTAAAGAAGTAAGGATTGTCCTCACTCCATACAAAACGGCGGGTATTCTGATAAATCGGATCGTTTACATTCACATCACCCAAATAAGGCATCGCAAGCAAACTCGGCACATTGGCATCGTCCATCAGATGATGATTTCCAAAACCATCTACCTCGAAGGCATAGATTTTACCATATTTAGGATGATTATACACCGCATATTTCTTCAATGCTGTTTCCACTTCCTGCGCCAGGTTCTTACATTCTTTGGACAAAGCTGTCTTCTTGTTTACCTTCTCCAAAATCTCGGCTGCCTTACGCAAAGAAGATACGGCAAAGAAATTGGAAGGAACCAGGAATTGAAGCGTAGTAGCATCGTCCGAAGGACGGAAACTGGAAACAATCAAACCGACTGGTTTCACCGGTGCTCCCAGACCGTCATTGCTCACAGTATCCAGTGCACGTTCCGTCTTACGTTGGAATTTATAAGGACCTACTCCGTCTTTGCGTTGTTGCTCTTTGAATGTTTTCAGTACATTAGTGATTGCCTGAATCCATTCTTCGTTAAATATGCTCGCATCTCCGGTAGTCTTCCAGTAATGATAGGCCAAGCGCAACGGATAACACAAAGAGTCTATTTCCCATTTACGTTCGTGCAACTCCGGTTTCATGTCCGTAAGGTCACTCATCCAATGACCGTCAGGAATAGCGCCGTCATTAAAAGCATTCGCGTACGGATCGATATTGATACATTTGAACTGGCGGAGAATAACACCTGCCAGCATTTCTTTCAGTTCGGGATCCGAATTAGCCAATTGTACGTAAGGCCATACCTGTGCACCGGAGTCGCGCAACCACATGGCGTGAATATCGCCCGTATATACGAACGTATCCGGTTTGCCATCGCTTCCTTTACGGAAATGTACGGTTGTATCCAGTGTATTCGGGAAACAGTTGGTAAACATCCATGCCAACTTCGCATTCTTTAAAAGTTTCTGTACACGGAGAATCTCCTTCTCTACCGCATTGGAACGGAACAAACGATTGGATATTTCCGGGCGGTTATCTTTCTGAATGGCATCCGCCAGACATACATGCATTTCCGTCATACGGTTGGAGGCTTGCAGCTCCCCGCCACAGAGAAGCATACCTGCCAGCATACCTGCGCTGATATATTTGATCTGTTTCTTCATGATTACTTCTTCTTTTTAAATTCGTTAGAGAAAGAATAAGGGAAATCGGACTCTTTGGTACCACGTTGCTGATTGGGTTTCGCATCCATTTTGTAAGAAATGCTAGCGCCATTCAACAGATCCTGATGAGTCAGGTAGTTTTTAGTATATTCTTTGCCGTTCAATGTCATTGATGAAATGTAACGCTTGTCGTCTCCGTTATTCGGAGCAGAGATAGTCACCGTCTTTCCGTTTTCCAGATGCAGCTTCATCTCCTTGAAGTAAGGAGTACCCAAGACATATTCATCCGTACCCGGACATACCGGATAGAATCCCATTGCCGAGAATACATACCAGGCAGAAGTCTGGCCGTTGTCCTCATCACCGCAATAACCGTCGGGAGCAGGGGTATAAAGTTTGTCCATCACTTCACGAATCCAATGTTGCGCTTTCCAGGGTTGGCCGGAATAGTTGTACATATAAAGCATGTGCTGAATCGGCTGGTTGCCATGTGCATAGTTGCCCATGTTCATAATCTGCATTTCACGGATTTCATGAATAACGGCTCTATAATAACTTTCATCGAAAATCGGAGGAAGGATAAATACAGAGTCCATCATCTGGTTGAATCCGTCTTTACCACCCATCAAATCGATCAGACCTTGAGGATCGTGGAATACCGACCAGGTATAATGCCAGCTATTACCTTCCGTAAAGGCATCCCCCCACTTCAACGGATTGAACGGAGACTGGAACGTACCGTCTTCATTTTTACCACGCATCAGTTTGTGTTCGGGATCGTAGAGATTCTTATAATTCATTGCACGCTTTGCAAAGATTTCAATCTCTTTTTTCGGTTTCTTCAAGGCTTTACCCAATTGATAGATACACCAGTCATCGTATGCATATTCCAGTGTACGGGCTGCATTCTCGTTAATACCTACATTATAAGGTACATATCCCAATTTATTGTAATACTCATGTCCTAATCGTCCGGTAGAACGAACATTCGGATGCACTGCATTCGCTCCATGTTTCACGGCTTCCCACAATGTCTCGATATCGTATCCTTTCAATCCTTTCAGGTAGGCATCGGCAACTACGGAAGCGGAGTTGTTTCCAACCATGCAACCTCTGTGTCCCGGACTTGCCCATTCCGGCAGGAATCCGCTTTCTTTATAAGTGTTCACCAATCCTTCCTGCATCTTTGTATTCATGGATGGATACATCAGGTTAAGGAATGGGAAAAGACAACGGAACGTATCCCAGAAACCGGTATCGGTAAACATATATCCCGGAAGTACTTCACCATTATAAGGGCTGTAGTGCATCACGTCTCCTTTAGCATCTATCTCGTAGAAACTTCTGGGAAATAATACTGAACGATACAGACAAGAGTAGAAGGTACGCAAATGATCGATATCATCATCTTTCACTTCAATACGTCCTAAAACATCGTTCCATACCTTGCGACCTTTCGCAGCAATCTGTTCAATGTTGTCCGTACCCAGCTCTTTCAGGTTCAGTTCCGCCTGTTCAGGGCTGATAAAAGAGGAAGCCACACGCACATTTACCTGTTCGCCCTTGCGGGTTTTGAAACCGATCAATGCACCGGCATGATTGTCAGTATTATCCAGTTTGTGGGTGTCAATCACCCCACTGGCTACGGCAGCCGTATAAGTAAACGGTTTGTCGAATACTAGTACAAAATAGTTCTTAAAGTTGGCAGGAACACCACCGCTGTTTTTAGTGGTATAACCGATAATCTTGTTCTCCGAAGGGATTACTTTCACAAACGAACCTTTATCAAAGGCGTCTACCACTACATAAGAGTGGTCGTTTTCGGGGAAAGTGAAACGGAAAGCAGCTGCTCTCTCTGTCGGAGCAATTTCGGTCACTACATCATGATCGGCAAGATATACTTTATAATAATAAGGAGTAGCCGTTTCAGCTTTATGAGAGAACCAACTGGCACGCTCATCCTGATTAAATACTGCCTTACCGGTTACCGGCATGATGGCAAATTGACCGTAATCATTGATCCAGGGACTTGGCTGATGGGTTTGTTTGAATCCTCTGATCTTGTCAGCGTCATACGTATACGCCCATCCATCGCCCATTTTACCAGTCTGCGGAACCCAAAAGTTCATTCCCCAGGGCAGCGCAATGGCAGGGTAAGTATTTCCGGTAGATAATGCGTGCTTTGACTGCGTACCAACCAGCGGACTAACGTAGTCCACCGGTCCGGTAATTGTTTTTGCAGTCATAGCCCATGCACTAAGTAACGTAAAAGCGAATAGAGCTAGTTTCTTCATGGTATTTTTGTTTTATTTAATCAGTTTTCCTTCAAGCATTTTGATATAATATCCACCTACAACGGAACGTGCCTGGAAGCCTCTTTGATTCGGTTCGTCTGTAAATACCCAGTCGGACATCGGAACACGGTTAGGTGTAACGTTCATAAACAGATATACGGGTTCGATAAATTTCTCAAAGGTAGCTTTGTCATTTGCCAATGTAGCTGTCCACATGATCCAGTCGGTCTTTGTGTATGTTTCACGGTTATCCAACGGAAGACCATATTTATTTTGCTTCGAAAGATAGTAAGCTATTTCCGTTTCTGCAACATTTTTAGGGAAGATTTGCAGATTCAACAGTTTATCCCACACCAGGTTATACTTCTGGCTCCATGTTCCCGGTTTGTCAAATGTGAGACGATAGTGGTCACCATCATCAGCCATTTTCACCCATTCGGCAGCCATTTCTTTCGCTTTCTGTGTGTACTTTTCAGCCACGTCTTTTTTGCCCAGCATATCTGCCAGATAACCGTATGAAGCAACACCCATGATTGCTTTGATAGAAAGGTTGGCATTGTGTGCAAAGTGACCTGCAAAGTCATCGGTACAAAGTTGGTTGGCCGGATCAAGTCCGTTCTCTACCAGATAGTCTGTCCACGTAGTCAGGGTTTCCCAATGTTTCTGTGCGTAATCTGCATTACCTTCTACCTTTGCAATGGCAGCAGCCAATACTACCATATTACCCGATTCTTCTACCGGCATATCACCGCCATAAGTCTGGCCGTTAGCCAATGGATAAGTACCGACATCATGCGCAGCAAATGGTTTCGTCCATTTTCCGCTTTCACTATAATAGAAGATATGGTTCATGGTAGCTTTCACCAATTCCGGATTGTAGTATAAAAGCAACGGAGCTCCCGGATAAGTCAGGTCGACTGTTCCGATGGAACCATTACTGAAGTTCTCCTTAGAAAGGAATACCAAGTCACCGTTCGGAGCCTGTACCAGTTTATGTGCAGCCAAGGCCTGACGATAAGCCAATGCACAAAGTTCGGCATATTTACGTCCACCGGCAGCAGTAGCTTCTTCCATCAGCTTCTTGTCGAAAGCAGCGCTGTTCTTCATTTGTGTCTTGTATTCTTTCTCTGCTTTCTGGAATTGGGAAACAATCGTTTCATTACCCTCACGATTCCAGTAAGGACGCAGGTTATCACCAAAGTATTGGATAGAATAAATATCATCATATCCGATCAACAGGTGGCCATCAGCTTTTTGTGTTTCGCCCAATGAACGTACCAAAGCCAGTTTATCATAACCGTTTGTGGTAGGAGCTTCCAGTTTATTGGCTACGAAGTTCTTGCGCAGCTCTCTGCCGTCACCGATTGCAGATGTGCTGTTTTCCTTTTCAGCTGCCAGATAGAAATGTCCCCAGTCGATACGAACATCATCACCCTTTTTCTTCAGAATCTCCTGATTGCGGCTTCCGGTACGAAGGAATAACAAATCGCCGTCAGTAAAGCTGTCGGCAACAGATTCCTGGTGAGGTTGGTCGATTGCCCATTGCGGAGATGCTTCGAAATACAATTCAACCTGATGTTTCTGACCATCATTGGAAGCTACTTCATAAGAAATGTAGTTGACCGGACGTGACAACAAGTCCAGATTATCCATGAACATAGGAGCGGTAAATGTCAGTTTCAGATCTACCGGACCACAAGTAAATGTATAATAAGTCTGCATGGGTTGTACATCTGCAGAAGTTTGTTGCGCTGTTTGATGGAAAGAACGGTAACCGTCCAGTTCTACCAGCAATCCGAAATCCAACAGTCCGTTTCCTACCCGGTTATGACAATAACCTGCAATCAGATTTTCACCCGGTTTCAAAGAAGCTACTACTTCTTCCGACAGTTTCACCCGTTCGTTCTTTTTACAAGCATTACCTGTATCTACCACTTTGATGCCGTTGATATAAATAATAGCATCATCGTCGTGAGAGAATTCAAGATATACATTTTTTCCTGTCAAGTCCTCCTGAATATCAGCTACCCGGCGTACCCAGATAAATTCTTCACCCCATTGGGTTTTGGCTGTATGTTCATTCTCCATGGTTCCGAAGGCAGCTTCGCCTTCTTTCCAGGCTTTATCATTGAATCCGGCATTCTGCCATCCGTCAGCAGGCTGTTGAGTGGTATACTTTCCTGTCCAGCTACCTTGTTCGGATGTCTTTACCAAAGGACGTAGTTCCAGTTCTTCCGTTCCCATGAAACGGTAGGTTTGTCCGTCTACTTTTGCAACACCAAGTAAAGAGAAATCCTTGCCTGTCCAATGTTTTACAGGACTGTCGTATAGATTGTCCGTAGTAGACCATGCACTAGTATAAGGATCAATTGTCACCAGCGGATATGCCGGAGCACGTAATTCATTCTTCTCGTGCTGTTCTACCTGGGTCTCACAGCTACAAAATACAGAAGCTGTTCCCAGTAACAGCATCATCAGTTGTTGTTTCATAATTTAAATCACCTGTTTATTTAATCTATTTTACGCAAATTCCGTCGTTTTCTATTTACTTCTTAGCCGGAAACAAAAGCATCAATGCCGGTATACCGGAAGCAGAATAACTGTCGATTTCCGCACCTTCCGGCAACTTTTTATAGTATTCGCCTCCACATACATTCCGCGTCTCGTCTCTGTTTGCCCAGCCTGTTTTGATGGTACGTTTCAGGAACGGGAGATATTGGGTTTGTCCGCAATCATACACCAACCATGCCATATATTCCGCAAAGATAGCAGTATAGATACCCTGTTCAATACCACCTTCGAAAGGTAGCACTTTATGTTCTGCAGACATATCTTTCACTGTATAGTCTGCTGCCAGAATAGCATTGTCCAGATAACGTTTCTCTCCGGTCGCCTTATAAAGCAGTATGGAAGCTCCGATAAAGGTTGCCTGATTGTATACATGTGCTTTCCATGCGGGATTGCCATTTCCATGACGGCTATCGGCAATCTTTCCTGTTGCTTTATCCAAGAGATTTTCCACTCCCCATTCATAGATTTCTTTACCTTTGGCAAGATATTGAGCTTTCGTCTGATAATCCGGCCGTTTGTCGGTCGATTCTTTTCTATTTTCAGGCACATTATTGTAGAGGGTTAATGCTGCAACAACTGTCGGAAAGTTGATACATGCCATCTTTCCATCACCGAATTTATTCGGTTTCGGATTTTGAATGGGTTGCCATTGCCAGAACATACCTCCGTTTTCTTTGTCATACGAACCTGTATCACCCACTTTTTCCGAGCCATACCATACCCGTTTGAAACTGGCTTCCGAGAGTTTCAGATATTCATCCACTCCAAAAAGTTCATAGCCGCGTGCCAAGCTGATAGTCCACCACATGATGTCATCGTAGATGAACCAACCGGTATTTTCGTTGTTATCATCAAAATCAAACTGACAATATTGCGCTTTGTTCCCTGCGAATATTTTCTCGCAGAGTGTTTTATAATAACTTGTCTTCTTTCTGTCTTTCTGTGCCTTTGCCAGTTTATAGGCATTCATTGCCATATCCCAATAAATAGGCTGACACCAGATAGCCGCTGCTCCATTGCCACGGTCAACAGCACTCGGATAGGACGAATTTGTCTTGTAAATATATTTATTGGAGTCTAGTAGTGTATTATTAAATCCTTCATAAGCTGCCCATACATCTTCGTTCGTATACGCATGCTTCTTCTGGTTTGCTTTTCCTAAATTACCGACTGCCCATGTGGTAGTTGATACTCCCAATAGTAGTGTCAGAGCCAAAAGAATTTTGCTTTTCATGATAATTTATAAGTTTATAGTATTTTTCCTGTTACAAAGATTGCAGAAATAGCTGAAAAAAAACGATAATATTTATTCAATAAAGAACAAATACAGACCAAAACACTTTTCTACAATAAAAATAAAGGATTAATAAAGGGTTATTGGAGAATAATTTCCCCTTACTCTGTCCTTATGACAGAGATAAGGGGAATATTTAATCTACCTATTGAAAACTCATTCCGGTAAACAATTATTTGTTATCTGTAATGTCTGTGGATTCAATCCATTGCCAGTTATCACCAACTAATGTTGCTGTATGACCTTTCAAACCTGTTATTGTCCTGGTAGCACTTTGAGTAGGCTGATCACCTTTCACTTCAAAATCCCAGGCTTCTACCAAATTCGGATTATCGGCACTTACACCTTCTTCATTCCCCATATAAGAAGCATATACCTGATTTTCTGTCCGGTTTGTTTTCCAGATACGGATCTTCTTTATGTAACCGGAGAACCATTCGTTACGGTTTCCATTATTGTCCATCATACAGAATCCGGTCATGTGAATCTGATTGGAAATAGAGTTGTTATTTACATAAGTCTTATAAGATTCACCAATACGAACTACTGTTCCATCTCGCCTTACACCATTAACCATAGAATAGCTCTTAATATCAGTTGGTGTATCAAATCCCGGCAAACCTTTATCACTAAATAAATAGGCATAATGTGTCCAACGATCTTTAGTCCAGTTATCTGAGTTCTTCCACCCCGGTTCCCATATACCTGCCGCTGTATGATTCTCATTTTCCCAGTGAGCAACCATTGTTCTCAATAATCCTTTCGTACGATCCTGGGCACGCCATCCGCTCCAATAAGGATCGTTTGTCATGGTAGAAAGGAAAGTACAGTTGTCTTCTCCCTGTTTATTGCAATATTCTTTGATATTCACCCAAAGTTCAATCGTAAATGCCTGATTGTCATCCTCTCCAAACTTCACATAATCCTCGCTATAACCAAAGTCTATATAGGAACCGGCATTTCCATCTACAAACAGATTCCAGGTAATCTGACTGTTATCCGGCCATGCAGAATCTTCTACTTCTTCTACTTTCTTATCGGCAGCAGCAACAGCCTCATCATAAATCTCCTGCGTCATATCTGTGATGGAACCGGATTTGATTCTTTCAGCCAGACTTTCCAAGTCTTTAGCTGCACTCTCCAAAACCGACTTATTTTCTACCGGATATTGTCCCTGATGATTTCCCCACTTCGTTTCATCATTAACGATTGCAAGTATTTCATCCGCCTTAGCCAGTAAATTATTGATATATTGCTGTGCTTCCGGAGACAGATTATAATATTTTGATTTTTTAAACTCGTCAATCGCTTGATTTACCTTTGCTACAGCAGCTTCCAAAGTTGTTTCATCCAGTTCTTCGCCAGCTTCTACCCGTGTTATCAGTGCATCCAACTCGGTAATAGCAGCATTTAATATATCCTTTCCGGTTTCAGGATATGTTCCGGGAGCAGTTCCGTAGGTTGAATTTTTCAATAAATAGTTCAATGACGTACGGCTTTCCTGTAAGATACTTAATTGTGTATCTGTTATGTACTCGTCTTCAATATCGTCACAAGCGGTAAATATCCCTGCCAGACTAGAAATCAGGAGGAAAGAGAGGAGCATTGCTCCCTCTCTCCATTTATTAGTTAAACGTTTCATGTTTTTCATCGTTTTTACATTATTATTCAACAATACGTTGCCACTCGTAAGTACCGATAATCTTAGCAGTATGACGACCTGTCAAATCTATTACTTCATTACCCGAACCGGAAGGTTTGGTCATGAAATCCCATGCTGCCGCCAAGTCTGCTTCTTTACCCGTCACTTCAGCCGTTCCATTATAAGAATTCTGAACATATTCGTTATCCTTTGCGCTTTTCCAGATACGGATTTTCTTCATATAACCGGCAAAGCCTTCTTCAAACAGATTATCACTGGTACGCATATAACGTCCGAAAGCAGTCATCGGGGCATTATAGTTGGCATAGTTGCTTGAATTATAGAATCTGCTACCCACGCTTCCCTCGGTTGTTTTCACTTCTCCGTTCACATACAATTTCGCACGAAGCTCCGGACTGCCCGGCAAGCCTTTATCACTGTACACAAACAAGAAATGTTGCCATTCTCCATCTTCCGGTGCCTTTAGTGACGGTTCACAGATATTTCCTCCTGTTTCGCCCCAAGTTGCACGATAAATACCACCGTCCGCATTACGCCAGTACATCATCCAGCCGTTACGCCATCCGTCACCGCCCATGTAAGTTGACAGGAACACATTCTGGTCTTTTCCACCACCTTTGGTTACTTTCACCCAAAACTCAACAGTAAAGGCTTGGTTTCCTTCGGTTCCGAAATTGACATATTCTTCGCTACGTCCGAAATCGATATAAGAACCACCATCACCACGTCCATCCACAAACAGTTCAGCCGGTGTTGTTTCAGCGTCTTCTGTACGGATCGTACTCTTGAACTGTTCTATAGACGCCTTAGCTTCTGCCACATAGCGTTGTTTCTCACTTTCCGACGGAGAGGGTTGCTGATATTTGATTAAAAGTACCGCACGATTGGCATCATCTATCGCATCTGTCAGAATTGCCCGGCTTTCGGTGGGGTACTGTCCTTTCTTATCTCCGTAGTCTGAATTTTGCTGCAAATCGGTCATTTCAGCAATCAATGCATCCAGTTGGTCGATATAGGTATCTTCTATTTCAGGAGCCGCAGTATACTCGTCATGCGTTTCTTCAGAACAAGCTGCCAATTGAAGTGTCAGTACCATGCATAACACATAATACCACATTTTCCAATTTGAATATTTCGTATTCATTATTCTTCTTTTTTACGGGTTACAATTATTTATCTGCCGGAAACAACAACATTAATGCCGGTATTCCGGATGCACTATAGCTATCAATAGTAGCACCTTCTATCTGTGCCTTATGATATTCGCCACCACACAAATTACGCGTCCGGTCGCGATTAGCCCAGCCGTAATTAATGTTACGTTTCAAGAACGGTACGTACTGGGTCTGGCCACAATCATTCACCAGCATGGCCATGTATTCCGCAAAGATAGCGGTATAAATACCCTGTTCCACGCCACTCTCGAACGGCAGTAAATCGTACGTTCCGGACATGGTATTCATTGTATAGTCAGCTCCCAAAATTGCATTGTCCAAATATGTTTTCTCACCGGTAGCTTTATAAAGCAATAATGAAGCTCCGATAAAAGTGGCCTGATTGTATACATGGTCCGACCATGCCGGATTGCCTTCACCATGCTTGCTGTCGGCAACCTCTCCGGTATTGCTGTCTACCAGATTCTTCACAGCCCATTCATAGATTTCTTTTCCTTTTGCCAGATAAGCTTCCTTCGTTTCATAATGCGGACGGGTAAAATCACCGTACTTATTACTCCAGCTTTCCGGATTCGGATCAGCCACACGATCGGCAGGAACGTTATTGTAAAGGGTCAATGCAGCTACCACAGTCGGGAAATTGATACAAGCCATCTTACCATCACCGGCAGCATTTTCATTCGGGTTGCCGATAGGCTGCCATTGCCAGAACATACCTCCACCCAAATTCTTTTCAGGATCTGCATAAGAACCCGTATCACCTACGCGGGGAGAACCGTACCATACACGTGCAAAACTTGCTTCTGCCAGACTGCGATACTCTTCCACTTTAAATAATTCGTAAGCACGTGCCAAAGTAATGGTCCACCACTGTATATCATCATAGATAAACCAGCCGGTATTCTCATTATTATTGTCGAAATCAAAGTTTACATAATGTGCTTTATTTCCGGCAAACAAATCATCACACAACTGCTTGTATTTGTTTTCTCTTTCCGTATCTCCTTCCGCTTTTGCACGTTTATATGCGTTCATGGCCATATCCCAATAGATCGGCTGGCACCAGATAGCGGCAGCTCCGTTATTACGGTCGGTAGCAGCAGTATAAGCGGTACTTGTTTTATAAATATTCTTATCGGGGTCCAGCAAGTTATCATTAAATGCTTCATAGGCAGTCCAGGTATCCGCATTAGTATACTCCGGTACAATCTCGTAATCCGGGGTATATGGCTTTGCCTGTTTATCCTCATTGCAAGAGGACATACAAAGGACACCGGACATGAGACAAACTGCAGAGAAAATATATTGTTTCATCATAATTTCTATTTTATAATCAGTATTTAGAATCCTGTATTCTGAACCAAGTTTTTATCAATATCAATTTCGCCCTGTGGTATGGGGAAGAAGTACTGACGGTCAAAAATACGCTTCACAATCTCCGTACGTTTGAAGAATTCATTTCCGTCATAATTGACATTCATACCGTGAATTGCTTTGTTGAAATACTCATTTACCAATCCCCAGCGACGTACATCAAAATAACGGCAGTTTTCGAAACTCAATTCAATGCGTTTCTCTTTACGAATCAGCTCCATGACTTCTTCCGTTGTAGTCGGTTTAGGCAGATTGACTGTTTCACCGTATCCCGGAATACCCGCACGCTTACGGATCATGTTCATATACGTCCAGATGTCTTCATGAGTCGGGCTGACATGTGCAAGCGCTTCGATATAGTCAAAATAAATATTAGTCAGACGCAAGAGCACACAAACCAAATTCTGGTTACGGTCGCCGGAATCCATTCCTTTACGCACCAAATAACCTGTACTTGTATAGTCATTGCTACCTTGTTCTTTACCACAACTTCCGCTATAAGTGAAATCTACTATATAATCGCCTTCTGTTCCATCAAACCATTTTGAATTACTAAAGGTAATGTCTACATAAAAACGAGGTTCACGATTAACATACATCATTCTGGTTCCTGCCGGTGCATATAAGGTACCGTCTGTTCCTTTGTATTCTGTTGTAGAGACTCCCTCTTCTACATAATCGGATTTTTCGTTGATAATCGGAGTGACTCCGTCAGCACTATAACCGGAAATAGGAGATTCTCCGTTTGACATGAAATAGGCATCTACCATTTCTTGGGTTGCTCCCAACAAGCTACCACCTCTATAATTAGTCGTATTACCGGATCTATTCGGCATACGGTCGTACTGCATGGTTCCGGCAGCATTATCCAAACGATAGAAAATCATTTCTTTATTGTTACCCATTTCAGAAAACAGGGTTCTTACTGCACGGCGATAAGATTCTGTCGGGCTGAAGCCTTCCGAGTCCGGACCGGAAACAGAAACACCGTCCTTATTGGTATACATCAAATGATAACGACTTCCGTAATTAGAGAAGAAAGTGTTACATTCATTAATCACTTTCTGCCAATTGGCACGTTTGGTAGCTTCGTCCGGTTTGTTAGGGAACAGCTTTGTTCCGTCCGTATTAGCCAGGTCTGAATAGTAATTGCACTCTCCATTAAACAACCAGCTGGCACGATAAGTCAATGCCTCAATGATAAACGCCTGTGCAATCGCCTTATCAATACGGCCATATCCGGACACTTTGTCGGTAGAAGCATCATCCAGTAAACCATCGTTTTGCGCACCTTTCAACTCTGATACGATAAAATCGAAACACTCGTCTACCGTATTACGCGGGAGTTGCAACTCATCGCTCGGAGTATCCATCGGGAAGTCCTTTTCAAGCAAAGGAACCGGACCATAAGTACGTACTAAATAAAAATAGTAGATCGCCCGCAAAGCTCTTGCTTCCGCTTTCCATTGATTTCTTTCTGTAACAGTCAGCGGTGCCTGATCTACATTTTCTGTAAATACTGCCGCTTCATGAATACCTGAAAACCAGCTCTTCCAGCGATACAATACCATCGTTCCTTCAGTCGCATCGATAGAGTTGTTATTTATCAATTTCCCTTTATTGTCATTTGTCCACTCTGCTTCGTCGCTGGAACCTGTCCAGGGACCGGGAGTACGGTACAGACTTGTTTCATGCACCTGACGTTGGTTAAATTCATCCGGTAAGAATGTGTATACGTTCGAAAGATACCGCAAGGCTCCATCTCTGGTTGTGAAAATCTCCTTGAGTGATAAACGGTCATCGGGCACCTGGTCAAAATAGTCATTACAAGATGTCGTCAAGAGACACGCCAGCAAACTAACGATTATATAATTATATTTTTTCATTATCTTTTTGTTTAGAATGTGAAATTAATACCAACTGAATAAGAAGTCGTATTCGGATAAGAAGCACCATTATCGGTATTCAACTCCGGATCCCATAATTTGAAACGACTCAAAGTGAACAGGTTAGTTCCCATTACATATACAGCCGCATTCTTCAAATGAACTTTATTCACCCAGGGTTTAGGCAGATTATAAGAGATCTGCAATGTCTTCAAACGCAGGAAGTTCATGTTACGCACCCACCAGGTACTTTTCTGGAAGTTATTAATATTACTAGTTGTTTCACTTCCATAAGACAAACGCGGATAAAAGGCATTCTGATCCGGATTTTCCTCTGTCCAACGGTCGCCAATGTTAGAGTAAAGATTACCACTACCACCACCGCCATTAAACGGATTAACACTGCTACCGTTCAAAACACGTTCGGCTCCTGCTACGCCCTGGAACATCATACCCACAGACAAGTCTTTCCAACCTACTGTAAATCCGAAACCATAGACAGTTGTCGGCACATCCCCACGAGAAATGTAAGTCTGGTCGTATGCGTCTATCTGACCGTCATTGTTTAAATCCTTGTATTTGATATCTCCGGCTTTCACTGTTCCAAACTGTGATGCAAACGGTTTGGGAGTAATGGCTTTATTGGCATCCGACAAAGATTCCCAGCGTGCCATATCATCTATTTCAGCTTGAGTGAACAGCCCCTCGGCAACATATCCTTTCACTCCATTGATGTTGTGCCCATATTGGTTCATCCATTCGTATTTCTGTTCCGGCAATTCTCCCTGAATCCATTTATCCTTATTAAAGGTGACATTACCACGAAGCGCAATTACCCAGTCTTTATTGATACGCTTGTTATACTCGATCGTGCCATCAAATCCTTTATTTTCTATGATACCGATGTTTCCGTAAGGAGCAGATGTGTTGTATCCCAAGAATGAAGGTATAGAATGTTCACGCTTCAACAAGATGTTTTCACGACGTTCTTTAAACAAGTCGAATACAATAGACAGATCGTCATTAAATAGCTTAAGGTCAATACCCAAGTCTTGTTTGCGAGATTCTTCCCAAATCAAGTCAACAGCCATATTCACTGTTTCATAACCGGACCACTTAGTTCCATTCGGTCCGAATTTATAACCATAGTCTCCATTTTCTTTCATCTGATCCAGATACATGAAACGACGGTCGGAAACTTCGCTATTACCCACTTTACCATCCGTATAACGTATCTTCAAGAAAGAAACTGCCTTCGACAGAGGTTGCCAGAATTTCTCATTTGAAACAACCCATCCTACACCAAATGCAGGGAAAGTTCCGAAACGATGTTTAGGCGAAAAGTTCTCGGCACCGTTATAACCGATGTTGAACTCTGCGAAGTAACGGTCTTTCCATGAATAAGTGGCACGACCGGCAATACCCATCATACGATACGGAATCGCATCTTCCAATGTCCCTTTCGGATATAATAGTTTGGATTGCTGATTGAACAGGAATAAAGCACTAACACGATGATCGTCGTTAAATGTCCGGTCATAGTTCAAGGAAGCCTCCAAATAGGTCTTTTTGTTACCACTCGTTTCCTGTTTATAGCTTAACACGTTACTTCCTTCATAAATACGTTGCAGAATAGGTTGTCCATTCATATCGTAAGGAACACTAGTGTCCAGGAAGTTGTAGGTAGACTCTGCACGGTCCTGATGTACATGTATCTCATTGTATACGTCGAATGCATACATAGCAGTCAGTTTCAGTCCTTTCGTAAGCATATCCAAATCCTGTGTGACGCGCAAATTAGAGTAAATCTGATTTTTCGTCAGGTTGTCATAACCACGACGTGTAGCCTGTGAATAAGGGTTATTAAAGTTGTTATTGGTTGAAGTTCCCGGCACAAAGGCTTCTCCGTTAACAAAGAACATCTTCGGATATTCAACCGGTGAGATAGACATTGCCGCATTATACAAATCGGCAGAAGAGATGGCCGGATAGTTTCCTTCTCCTAGATAACCTTGCGCACCGATCTCGACCTTAGTAGTAGGAGTTACGTCGATATTCAAATTGGTAGTAAAGTTGTAACGGCTATATTTCATTTTAGAATCATAGGTGTCGATATTCTTATCAGTCACCGTCATACCTGTCTCATTAAAGTAGCTGACTGATGCATAATAAGCAACTTTCTCGCTACCACCGCGTACATTTACATTCACACGGCGATTATGTCCCCAATCATTAAAGATTTCTTTCAACCAATCCACATTCGGATATAGATAAGGATCCTTACCGGCAATCGTGTTACGTATCTGATCTTCTGTATATTTCGTAGCAATACCGTCATTACGCATTGCCTCGTTGGCTGCATTCATATAAGTGATACCGTCTGCCAAATCGACCATCTTCGTGAAACGGGTAAACGATTCATAATAATCCGCGCTCACTGTCGGTTTTCCTACCTTTCCCGGTTTGGTTTTAATCAAAATTACGCCATTGGCACCACGTACACCATACACAGCTGTTGCTGATGCATCTTTCAGCGTTGTCAACGATTCAATATCTTCCGGATCGATGTCATTGAACGAACGTTCCACTCCATCCACCAATACCAGCGGAGAAGAAGTGTTGGGAGTGGAAATACCACGAATCCAGATATCAGCAGCATCTTTTCCCGGTTCTCCTGTACGTTGTACAGCCACAACACCCGCCAGACGACCTGCTAATGTAGTTGTTAAACTGGCAGAAGGCGTCTTAATGTCTTCCATCTTCATGGAAGACTGTGCACCGATATTACTTATTTTACGCTGGGTACCATACCCCACAATAACAGTCTCTTCCAATTCGTTGACCTGTTCTTCCAAGGTGACATCATAAATGTTGGTCGAGGCATTGGTTCGTATTTCAGAAGTTTTAAACCCGATATAGGTAAATTTAAGCACTACGCTCTTCTTGGTTACGAATATCTCATACAAACCATCCATATTCGTAATCGAACCGTTTGCATCTCCATCCACAGTGACGTTCACCCCAATAAGCGGCTCTCCTTTTATATCAGTGACACGTCCGGATATTTTCCGCTTATTCTGTTGCTGTTCGGTTGAAGCAGGGGCTTTTCCGGAAATAAATATTTGCCTGTCAGAGATCCGATAAGTACACGAAGTACCTTCGAAAAGTTCAGAAAGGATTTCTTCTATATTTTTATTCTTACTGTCGATAGATACCTTACGTTCTAAGTTGACAGCGTCATCTAAATAGAAGAAAACAAATTGACTACTTTTCTCTATTGTTTTAAGCACTTCTCTCAACGTCGAGTTACTCATGCTGACCGAAAGGGTCTTAAATTGAGAATAATTGTTGTAACTTGCGAAAGAGTAGTCTATTCCGAGAAGTAAAAAGCACAGGAATAGCCCGAGAACCTTACTCTTTCGTTCTCTAATTGCATTTTTCATATTAAACATGTTAAAAATTTCTCATAATATTATTTTCTGTATCTAAACATTCATGGGCACACAAATCCCATCTGGATGATAGTTCGTATCATCCACTCTCTTCAATAATTACCATAAAATAAGGGAGTTAGATTAGTTTATTATCTTATTTTTTATATCTATTTCTTTACTACTCGATACGTTTTATATTGTTCATCATAGGCATAAGAAATTGGTGCAACAAAGGTTAATCCATTAATAACTGTTTCAAAGCTGTCTTTCAAATCGATTTTTCCGGAACATTTTATTTTACTTAGCGCTGGGTCAAATTCTACATTCACACCATAATAGGTAGACAGGCGTTGCAAGACTATTCCCAAATCGGCACTTTGGAAACAATAGAGTCCATTTATCCACGATATTGCCTGTTCTACATCTACTTGTGATATATTTTCCTTTCCATCGGCAGAACTGAACATCTGATTAGGAGCCAAAATCGCTTTCGGAGTCCGGGCTGTCTCTACCTGAACACATCCTTGCGCCAGCACTACACTTCTAATTGCTTCCGACTCATACGCCGTTACATTAAATTTAGTACCAAGCACCCTGACATTCATATCTTTGGTCCGCACATAGAAAGGGCGGTTTTCATCTCTGGCTACTTCTATGTAGATTTCTCCGTCCACATAGATTTCACGTTTATCTTTTTCAAACTCTACCGGATAAATCACTCTCGTGCCGGCATTCACCCAGACTTTAGATCCATCGGCAAACGTCAATACCGATCGCTTTCCACGCGGAATGACCAATTGATTGTAAGCTGCCGATTTTTCCTTTTGTATACTTTCCTGATTTGTTTTGATTTCTACGGAATCATACGTAATCTCCGTTTCTTTTTCTTTCAGGCTCACTACGTTATCTTCCGCCAAAATCAACAGTGTTTCTTCCGTCAGAGGCAAATCAGCTTTGGTATTCACTGCAAAGGTGGCAATATCCGGATCCAGCACCGAAGAATAACTCTTTAATAAGAAGAAACATCCCACAAGAATAGCAACACTGGCCGCCGAGCTCAATCCTATTAAGAAATAGTTCTTACGTTTCGCCTTCTCCTTATTTATATTGGTTGCCTGTATACGAGTCCATAAATCATCCGTTTCCTCGTTTGAAAGTACTTCTTCTTTCTCTTTTGAAAAAACCTCCAAATAGCTTTTTGCTGCTATATATTCATCTATATTAGAAGGATTCATCTGTTCAAATTCATCCCAGAACTTCTGTGTTTCTTCCGTAGGATGATTCATGGAAGAAATAAAGAAATCATTCTGAAGGAATTCTTCAAAAGTATATAGGGAAAAATCTGTATGTTTTTGTTCAGAGTTCATCATTTTCATTGTCTTTACGTATGAATAACAGTTGTACTTTCATTTTATACTCACCTTTTCCGAAGTTTTTTCCACTTTTTTTTGATTGACAGGAAAAATAGGTTGGTTATTCTCTCTTATTTTCTCTTAAATAAGTCCCGGATACGTCCCAAAGCCCGTTGAATGGAGTTAGAAACAGATTGATTATTCATGTCTGTCACCTTACTTATTTCATCGATACTCATCTCTTTGATATATCGATAGTAAATAATTTCACGCTGTCTGTCCGTCAATACAGACATCATAGTATGCACGGTTGCCTGAACTTGTTTTTCCTGTTCATTATTAATATATATAGTTTCCGGAGTGGAGGGGGATTCGTCAACCGTCTCTTCTCTCTCACCTATTTCATCAAACGAAAGAGAATCTGTTGTTTTTTTTAGCGCATTAAAAAGAGTGTTTTTCAACGCTACCGTCAAATAAGCTGCAATATTATCTGTTGGGGCTAACTTTGCACGATTCATGTGGATTTTCACAAACACATCATGTATGCAATCTTTAATTAATTCTTTGTCTGAAGTATATAATAGTCCGAATCGAAACAGATCTTGCACCGTTCGATTATAGATTTGGGTATACGCACTCGAATCTCCCTCGAGAAACCTTTTCCACAAAAGGGAGTCGGAAAGAGTGTGTATATCTGGGTTCATTATAATAAGTATGTTTGATTTACAAGGACAAAAATAAAACAATAAATCAAAAAAAGCCCATCTTTATTAAAATATTAATTACGGATGGGCTGAACTTTTCAGATTTTACTTCAATGGGCTTGCCTTTACTCCCTCGAAAGTCATCTTTATGGGTTTTATTTTTCCATCTTTATCAAAGTACATACGGTCAACGCAGGTCACACGAGCGTTTCCATCCGTTTCACCCAATGGATGGCGATGATAAATGATGTACCATTCATCCTCTCCCGGCCCTTTTACAACTGAATGATGACCGGCACCTGTTCCAATATTGGGATCTCTCTGTAATATTTTTGCTTCTCTTTTGAAGGGTCCGAACGGTGAGTCGGCAATGGCATAAGCAACACAATAATCCGGTCCGGTCCAACCGCCTTCCGACCACATAAAATAGTATTTTCCGTTACGTTTCAATATAAAAGGTCCCTCTACATATTTTTCGGGGGTTACTTCCTTATAAAGGGTACCATCTTCAAACGGTACAATACTCAACAAGTCCGGGGCCAGTTTCACCATATTACAATGTCCCCAGCCACCATAATACATATAATATTGTCCGTCATCGTCTTTGTAAACAAACTGATCGATCGGTTGCGCACCATTTACAAATTTATCAATCAGAGGTTTGCCTAACGCATCTTTAAATGGTCCGGCAGGATTGTCGGCCACAGCTACACCAATACCGCCCAGTTCATTATTGCTTTGGATATCATTCGCACCGAAGAATATATAATATTTATCATTCGCATGAATCACGGCAGGTGCCCATAAAGCACGTTTAAACCAACTAATATTCTCTTTTGATAACACTTTCGGGTGCTTTGTCCAGTTCACCAGGTCTTTAGATGAGAAGGCATCCATGAAAGTCTGTTCGTCATAAGGCGCCGAATACGTAGGATAAATCCAGTATTCATCTCCAAATACAACTCCTTCCGGATCAGCATACCATCCCGGGAATACAGGATTGCCACTCGTCTTCGGTTGTTGATTGGCTTTTTGTCCAAATACAGACTGGGAACAGCAAATAATACTAAGAAGGATAAGGTGCTTCAGTTTCATACAATATCAATTTTAAAGTTCGTGCTGCAAAGATGAGAAAAAACAACTAGAAAATTCAATAAATACGAACCAATTAAGGATAAATACTAACCAATCTGCAAAAAAAAGATGATTTATCAGGATTTTATGCTTTCTTTGCAATATTATTATTAAGTAAAAAATACCATGAGAAGCAGATTGTTATTCCTAACCGTACTTTTAATAATTATTTGTGTATCCTGTCAACCCAAGAAGATAACAGAGCCGGAAAAGAAAGCCGTAACAGGAGCTACTTATACAAATCCGCTACGTGAAAGAGGAGCAGAGCCATGGGCTGTTTTTTATAAAGGGAAATATTATTATACGCAAGGCTCTGAAAGCAGAATCATGCTCTGGGAGACCAGTGATATTACAAATTTGAATGACAGTCTTAGAAAGCCGGTATGGATACCAACCGATCCAAGCAATTCCCATCACTTATGGGCCCCCGAAATGCATCGCATCAACAACAAATGGTATATTTACTTCGCAGCAGACGATGGTAATATGGACAATCACCAGATTTATGTGATTGAAAACGAGGCTGATATTCCTACAGAGGGTAAGTTTGTTATGAAAGGGCGCATACCGACCGACAAAGATAACAACTGGGCAATTCATGCGAGTACTTTCGAACACAACGGACAGCGTTACATGATTTGGTGCGGATGGCAAAAACGAAGAATTGACAGCGAGACACAATGTATTTACATCGCTTCGATGGAAAATCCGTGGACTCTTTCTTCTGATAGAGTCCTGATTTCCAAACCTGAATATGAATGGGAGTGTCAATGGGTGAATCCCGATGGCAGCAAAACAGCCTATCCGATCCATGTGAACGAAGCACCTCATTTCTTCCAGCCGAAGAATAAAGATAAAGTATGCATTTTTTATTCCGCCAGTGGTAGCTGGACTCCCTATTATTGTGTAGGATTGCTAACAGCAGACGCCAATGCCAACCTGTTGGACCCTGCTTCCTGGAAGAAACATCCGACACCCGTATTTCAGCAGGAACCGGAGAATGAAGTTTTTGGCCCCGGCGGCAGTTCTTTCGTCTCTTCACCGGATGGAAAGGAATGTTATATGCTTTATCATGCCCGTCAGATACCGAATGATGCTCCGGGTGCAATGGACTCACGTACTCCCCGTTTACAAAAAATAGAGTGGGACAAAGATGGGAGGGCTATACTGGGAATACCGAATAAAACCGGAACAATATTGCCCAAACCATCAGGAACAAAAATAGCTGAAAAATAACAAAAACATTTATTCATACGATTCAGCAGTCAAACGCAAATTAACATGAACCCATAAAGGACAAAAACTGACCATCACTTCCATTCTCTATTATCCGAAGCCGCTTTATACGGGACTTTATATAAAAAAGAAGAGAATTTATTATTTTTTGAACGGTAATTTTCCTTTATTCTCTTTTAATTCCCCTTTCTTTGCAATATCCTTTTAATAGAATTTATATCTAATAACTAACTATATTTTTATACCATGAACATGAAAAAGAATTTTCTAACAATGCTACTTGCATTGGCTTTATGCAGTTCGACTTTTGCTCAATGGAAACCTGCCGGTGACAAAATCAAGACATCGTGGGGAGAACAGCTTGATCCTAAAAACGTATTGCCGGAATATCCGCGTCCTATCATGGAGCGCAACGACTGGAAAAACCTGAACGGGCTTTGGAAATATGCAATCACTCCCAAAGGTACTCCTGCACCTGCCGCTTACCAAGGTGATATTCTTGTTCCTTTTGCCGTAGAATCGTCTTTATCAGGCGTAGGCAAAATGATAAACGAGAAAGAAGAACTGTGGTACCAACGTACTTTCGACGTTCCTTCTGCCTGGCGTGGTAAACAAATCCTGTTGCATTTCGGAGCAGTAGACTGGAAAGCAGAAGTTTGGGTGAATGATGTAAAAGTAGGCGAACACACAGGCGGATTTACTCCTTTCTATTTCGATATTACTTCTGTACTTAATAAAGGAAATAATGACTTGGTAGTAAAAGTATGGGACCCTTCAGATCGTGGCGAACAACCCAGAGGAAAACAAATAGCAAATCCTCATGGCATTTGGTACACTCCGGTTACAGGTATCTGGCAAACAGTGTGGTTGGAACCGGTTGCAACACAATACATCACTAATCTGAAAACTACTCCTGATATTGACAATAATTCTGTTAAGGTAGAAGTTGCCGCCAATACAACTTCTGCAGATAAAGTGGAAGTAAAAGTATTCGATGGCAAGAACCTTGTAGCCAAAGGCGCAGCGTTGAACGGAGTACCTGTTGAACTGGCAATGCCTGCTAATGCTAAACTGTGGTCTCCGGACTCTCCTTTCCTCTACAACATGGAAGTGACTCTGTATAAGGACGGAAAAGCAATAGACCAGGTAAAGAGTTATACGGCTATGCGTAAATATTCTATCCGCAAAGGTCAGAATGGCATCACTCGCCTGCAATTGAACAACAAAGACTATTTCCAGTTCGGTCCGCTCGACCAGGGATGGTGGCCTGACGGTTTGTATACTGCACCAACAGACGAAGCATTGGTTTATGACTTGAAGAAGACGAAAGACTTCGGCTACAACATGGTACGTAAGCACGTCAAAGTAGAACCTGCACGCTGGTACACTCATTGCGACCAATTAGGATTGATCGTATGGCAAGATATGCCGAACGGTGGTCCTAGCCCACAGTGGCAGGCACGCAACTACTTTAACGGCAGAGAAGTGATTCGTTCCGCTGCTTCGGAAGCTAACTACCGCAAAGAGTGGAAAGAAATCATCGACTGTTTGTATTCTTATCCGAGTATCGCTGTATGGGTTCCTTTCAATGAAGCATGGGGACAATTCAAGACTCCGGAAATCGTAGCATGGACTAAAGAATACGATCCTAGCCGCCTGGTGAATCCTGCCAGCGGTGGTAATCACTATACTTGTGGCGATATTCTCGACCTTCACCACTATCCGGGCCCGAACATGTTCCTTTACGATCCGAGACGCGCTACCGTATTGGGTGAATATGGAGGTATCGGCTTGGTAGTAGAAGGAAACACTTGGGTGAATGACAAGAAAAACTGGGGTTATGTGAAGTTCAATACATCGGACGAAGTAACGAACGAATACATTAAATATGGCAAACATCTGTTGGAATTGATCCAGAAAGGATTCTCTGCTGCCGTATATACCCAGACAACAGACGTAGAAGGTGAAATCAACGGTCTGATGACTTATGACCGTAAAGTTATCAAGATGAATGAAGCTAAAGTCAGAGAAATCAACCAACAGATCTGTAACTCTCTGAATAAATAATAAATAGAATAATACTCTTTTCCTTGTTGAACTAAAAACAGCACCTATGACGTCTATTCAGGGTGCTGTTTTTTTATATTCATATTCTTTTTCAGAAATGCTTATTCTTCCTGCATGAAGATCTTTACCTGATTCCAACTATTCTTCGTATCATTCGATACTTTTTCATCAGGAGTAGAACGGCCATTCTCTACATATTGCTTCATAGCCCGTTTCATTTCTTTCACCTCATTTTCGTAACGCTTATCACCGATAATGTTTTCTTTTTCCGAAGGATCTTTCACGATATCAAACAATTGCATCGGAGGGAACTTCGCCACATCAGAAGGTTTGACAGGATAAGAAAAGCCACCCGAACCTCCGTAGAACACCAATTTCAGTTGGGAAGTACGCAAAGACAAATACCCCTCTCCCGCTTCGTGCACCAAGTCTTTACGCGCAGAAGTACCTTTCTTACTCAATATCGGCCACATACTGTAACTGTCAACAGCTTCTTCTGTCTCCAAATTGTGGTTAAGCATTTGCGCAAAAGTGGCATAAAAGTCTATCAATGAGACTAAAGAGTTGTTTGTCTCTTTCCCATATTTTCCTTTCCAGGAGACAATAAGGGGAATTCTGTGTCCGCCTTCGTAAATATCGCTTTTGTAGCCTCTGTAGATGTAACTAGGAAAATGTCCTTTCTTTTCCATATCTTTCACGCCGATATAACCGGCACACCCATTATCCGAAGCAAAGACAATGATGGTATTATCCAGTTGCTTGTTTTTCTTCAATGTTTTTACGATTTGGCGCACCATGTCGTCTATCATGACTACGAAATCGCCATAAGGACCGATACTGGTTTTGCCCTGAAACTCTTTCGAAGGCAATATAGGGGTGTGAGGAGCAGTAATAGGCAAATATAAAAAGAATGGTTTCTTGCTGTCTTTCTGCTCATTGATATAGTTCAGGCTATGACGAATGATGTTGGGAAAACATTCTTCCGGCTTGAAATCGGCTCCTGCCATTCCTCCGTGCATCAGTAATGCCAGATTCTTTTTCTGGGGTTCTATCACATGATCGGGAATAGAGGTGGCTTTGTTATTTTCCACATAAACATAGGGAGAAATATCCAATGAAGCGGGTATGCCGAAATAGTAATCAAATCCTCTGTCGGTGGGTCCGTTCTTGATCGGAAGCGAGAAATCTATATCTTTCATGCTTCTGCCATTGTTCGTATATCCCCAGTCCCAACCTAAGTGCCATTTACCGATACAAGCGGTATTATAGCCATTCGCTGAAAACATTTGCGCGATTGTGCGACGTTCAGGATCAATCATTGCAGGCGAATCGACATCAAGACCACCTCGTTTCAGCTTGGTTCGCCACGGATACCTTCCAGTCAGAAGAGAATATCTGGAAGGAGTGGATAAAGCGGAAGAAGCATGGGCATCCGTAAAGGCAATCCCGTGCTCGGCCAGTTTGTCAATGTTAGGAGTATGGATTTTAGATTCGGGATTAAAGGCCGAGATGTCTCCATAACCCAAATCATCCGCCAATATAAATACGATATTGGGCGTTTGCGCTTTTACAGCAGCAGCTGTAAGAAGTGCAGAGGAGATTGTGATTAGTTTATTCATATATTGAATGTATTAAAGCTATAGTTTATGTATGATATAACCTATCTCTTCATGTTTTCCAACCGACATGCCCGGATTATCTGACTGACATCTCAATCGTTCCACTCCAGTAGACAAGTCCTTTCACTCCAGTGAACGAATCTATGCACCCTAGTGAACAGCCCTCGTCACTCTAGTGGAACGATGGAGATGCTCTATCAATAACTGGACGATAACGAATGAAAAACATGCCGGCATAGGGTTGTTCGAATGATAAGTACCTTTCATCTGTTTTCAATGTAAATAAGATCAGCAACCATCGTCTATGCAGTCATCATGAGAAATGTATGAGAAATGCAGGATGAATACAGGGCAGATGTATGAGAAATCATTGAAAAACGAATGAGAAATAGCGGTTTTTTCGTTAAAATATCTGTAAAAAGTATGAGAAATGCCTGCACAGAAAGCATTTCTCATACTATATATTACTGATTATAAACTAATTATCTGAATTTTATGAGAAATGAGAAATAAAAAAGATAAATCTCGGTTCTTCGTCAAATTTGGTGGTACTTCTTCTATTGTGAATAAATAATCTTCGCT
>OAXJ01000185.1_pt1 | contig 74663 bp, 66 predicted proteins | sample 1517241 | NCBI WGS metagenome assembly OAXJ01 (sample SAMEA2580293, study PRJEB22360) | human gut metagenome | biome: human gut; feature: human-associated habitat; material: faeces | place: Denmark | collected 2008/2010 | reverse complement strand
CATCAACCTTCTTTGGAGAGATATAGTAAGACCTGCTATTTTAGTAGGCAAGTATCGTTTGTATCCAAGAATCCCCTGCCTTTAGGCATGGGGAGTATGTCAAAGCCATTCAGGTGTGAAATGTTCACTACTTATTAAATATTGAACTAAAATTCCTACAAGACCCCACATTGCAGTAGAAGATAATACCATTAAAATACCTTTTAAATGATTGCTCATGTTAATATTTTGGTATAATAAAAATAATGATATTTAAATGAGAAAGAGGTGTAATTCATGGAGATTTTTCATAATGATTGGGCTGAATTTTTAAATCCAGAATTGAAGAAACCATATTATTTAGAACTTCGTAAATTTTTAGTAGATGAGTATAAAACGAGACAGATATTTCCAGACATGTATGATATTTTCAATGCTCTCCATTACACAAGTTATCATGATACAAAAGTCGTGATTTTAGGTCAAGACCCTTATCATGGTGATGGTCAGGCACATGGACTTAGTTTTTCTGTAAAACCTGGAGTAAAAGCTCCACCTTCACTTGTGAATATTTTCAAAGAGTTAAAAGAAGATTTAGGCTGTGAAATACCGAATAATGGATGCTTAAAACCATGGACACAGCAAGGTGTATTATTATTAAACACTGTACTTACAGTGAGAGCACATCAAGCGAATTCTCATCGTAATATGGGGTGGGAAAAATTCACAGATAGAATTATTGAAATCTTAAATGAACGTGAAAAACCTATAGCTTTTGTTTTATGGGGAGCACCTGCTCGCAAAAAGAAAAAAATGATTACGAATCCGAAACATTTCATCGTAGAGTCTGCACATCCAAGTCCATTATCTGCATTTAATGGATTTTTCGGCAGTAGACCATTTTCTAAAGTAAATGCCTTTTTAGAAGCTGTGGGTGAAAAACCTATAAATTGGCAAATTCCTAATCTATGATTAATTTTGCCATATCATCTGGCAGGGAACTGGAGAGACAAATTTCTTCATGGGTAAAAGGGTGAGTGAATTTTAATTTATAAGCATGAAGAGCATGGCGAGCGATTAAATCCAATTTACCACCATAGAGGTCATCTCCTAATAATGGATGACCAAGATAAGACATATGCACACGTATTTGATGTGTTCGCCCTGTTTCTAGCCATAGTTCAATTAAAGAATAATTTTCAAATTCTTTGATTACGTGATAACTGGTGATGGCATGTTTGCCTTCATCATTGACTTCATGCAGAATGATACTATCTTTTTTTCTGCCAATAGGTGCATTTATCTGTCCTTGTTTTTGTGAGAGTTTTCCATGAACTAGGGCATAGTAATATCTTTGAAATTTTTGGTGGTTATTGGCTAATTGATGTTGTAATTGTGGCATTTTAGCAAAAACGACGAGGCCAGAAGTATTTCTATCAAGGCGATAAAGTGGATGACAGCCTACATTTTGATTAGTTTTCGCAAAATGATACATCACGCCATTAGCTAGAGTTTGAGTATTTTCAAATGTCAATGGGTGAGTGAGCATACCAGCTATTTTATCCACGATTAAGAAATAATCATCTTCAAAGACAATATTTAAGGGTATTTGTATAGCTTCTACTTTGGAAGTTACAGGAAGATTGTATTCAATGATATCATTTGGTTTTACTGTTGCCTGTGTAGCACGAACTTTTTGACCATTTACGAAAAATTCATCTTGTCGCTTGATTTTTTTCCATAATGTAGAAGATATATTTTCATGGCGTTTTAAGTAATCTTTAGCTAATTGCTCTTTGACATCTGCTTTGACGATATATTTAATCATAGATACTCCTTAAGATTTATTGACATCTTTGATTTTTCTATAGGCAGTGTAAACAGCGGTGATTACACCTAAGATGATGCCAATTAAAGTGAAAATAGGTGTAGAGTCAAAGTAGATATCAGCTTTTTGCCCTAAGAAAATACAAACGCCAATAGTGATTACAAAGTGAAAACCAATGCCAGATACAAAGGTAAAAGTTTCCCAAGTTGATTTTGGTGCCATAAAATACCTCTTTTCTAAGTTAATAAATTTAAATAAAAGGTTGTGATTTTTAATGAATAAAACAATAAAAGTAATTTATTTATTGATGATGTTATTGATTGTAAATACTTGTGTAGCTTTTGCTCAAAGTGAAGAAAAAAATACACAAACATATAATTGGCAAGCTTTTGATATTGGACCTGCAGAAGATTATAATTATGCCTTCGATACAAATAGCATAAAATATGCAAAAAATGAAGACGGTTCTATCAATAAGAATATCATTATTTATCAGGAAAAGAAAATAAATAATGTGCCAATGTCTTCAGAATTTAATTATTATACAATCACTCAATGTAAGTTGAATATAGAGCAGACTTCTATTTGTTTTGGTGATGAATCTTATTATACGAAAAAAGATAAATTCCGTTGGACTGACACACCAATGTATTTAACATGGATTACAGTTAGCCGTGATTCTATAGGTGGATTGCGCTTTATACAAATCGTAGAATATGCTAGAGCTCATGATGATATTTTAACAAGTAGAGCATAGTTGTGAATTTATAATTTAATGATTAATAAAAAATAACCCTCAATAGTTGTTTTATTGATAACTGTTGAGGGTTATTTATTTTGAGTTATTTTATTTATTTAAAACAAATTTTTCAATGGCTTTAGCTACACCATCATTATCGTTTGTATCAGTTACATAATCGGCGATAGCTTTTACTTTATCAATGCCGTTTTCCATAGCAACACCAAGACCGGCAGCTTTGATCATAGTGTAGTCATTGCCTTGGTCGCCACATGCCATAGTTTCAGATTGTTTGATATTTAAATAATCAGCAAGATGTAATAATCCAGCACCTTTATCTACATCTTTATGAGTGATTTCTAAAAAGAAAGGAGCGCTTTTAAATACATTGAAATCTTCTTTAATCCATGCAGGAAGTTTTGCGATAGCCTCATCTAAAATTTCTGGTGGATCAATGAACATAACTTTGATGATATCTTCTTCATCTGTAATATCTGTTAAAGGATTGATGATGTTGATATCAATTTGATTGATACTAGCTTCATGTTCTGTATATTGGCTAGTTTCGTTAGTAATTAAGCCACGACTAGGAGAGAAGGCTTGACAATGTACGCCTAATTCTTGAGCTAATTTAAATAATTTTTTATAATCTGAGCCTTTTAAAATACATTTAGATACTGCTTCACCAGTTTTTGCATCAACGATTAAAGCACCATTAAAGCTTAAAACATATTCGCCTTCATGAATTAAATCTAATTCTTTAAGTGGTGGTTGAAGTCCAGCAAGTGGTCTACCAGAAGCAAGGACAATTTTTACACCTAAAGCTCTAGCTTGAGCTAAAGTTTCTTTTGTTCTATCAGTGATTTGCTTGTCAGAATTAAATAAAGTGCCGTCCATATCAAGGGCTATTAATTTATACATTAAAAATCTCCTTTTATACGTTTATAGTTATTCGATTTAGTTAATTGTATAACTAAAGCTACATTTTTATCAAGCTAGCATCATGAAAAAGATAGAGATATTTTTCTTTAATCGGTTTTCGTATGATTTCACTGGCTGCTTGAGCATAAAGTTCTATTTGCATAGCATATTTTGCCTTAGCTTCTGCTTGTGTGCAATTATCTGTTTTATAGTCTAATAAAATCAAGCCATCATCTTCTTCTACTAATAAGTCGATAATACCTTGGATAAAGATAGTATCATTATCTTCAGCTTGAGGATAATAGACTTTAGCATTAATCATGCGGTTAAAAGCCAATTCTCTTTGTAGTGATTTTGCTTTTTGAATGCGTAGACCTAGCGGTGAAAATAGAAATTCACGGATATTTTTGCGGTAGATTTTATTTATATGTTGTTTATCGATTATTTCTCTATCAGCTAAATTTTGTAGTTGGGCTAATATGCCTTTATCGGATAAATCTCCGTGGAAATCTAAATGTTGCATCACTGTATGCATTAAACTACCGTATTCTGTAGCAGTCATTTTCGTTTGTTTTTGCAAAAATTGTGGTCGTTTAAAACTGATTTCCGCAAATAGCGTTTGAGCATTATCATCTTGAGGAGCATAATCGGTTGAAGCAAATTGCTGTTTGATTTCAGTAACGGACAATTTTGCAGGAATGGACAATGCCTCTTGATGAGGATAAGACCAATTCAATAATTTATCAATATTGTCTTTTTGCTTTGTAGCTGGCAATGGCTGTAATTTTTTTACTTTATTGATGATATCTTCGTTTACAGTGGAGATAATAGTTTTATCTGTGATATCTAATGAGTTGATTAGAGAAATTTGCCACTGTGAAGGGTCATCTAATAAAACAGCACTTTCATTTGTAGCTGATTGACGTAAGACTAAGCCATCTTTATGGCGAGTGATAGCAGGAGCTAGCCAATCTAAATACGATTTTGCCTGCATGATGAAATAATCAGGTAGAGTTTTTGTCGTTGTTTGCAATTGAGAACAAGCATATTGAGTAAATTTTTCCATATTGCGAACAGTACCTGTGAGTATGAGTTTTTCACGAGCTCTAGTCATAGCTACATATAATATACGCATTTCTTCAGCTTTGTACTCTTTGACGATTTGCTGAATGATAGCTTGGCGAGATAAATTTTGATAGCGATAGTGATGTTTGACATCATTTACATAAAGACCTAAGCCGAGTTTTTTATGAAAGAGAACACTTTCTTGAACATCTTTAAGATTGAATTGTTTGCCGATATCAGCAAGAATTACTACAGGAAATTCAAGACCTTTGCTCTTATGAATACTCATGATACGCACTACATCTTCACTATCACTTAGATTTCTAGCTACGGCTAAATCATTTCCCATATGTTGCATTTTATGAATGAAACGCAAGAAGCGGAAAAGACCGCGGAAAGAAGTCTGCTCATAATTGAAAGCTCGGTCATAGAGTGCTCTTAAATTTGCTTGGCGTACAGAGCCTTCAGGCAAGCCACCTACATAATCATAATATCCTGTATCATTGAGCAATAACCAAATTAATTCAGGTACGCTATGACTGCGAGCATAATCTCGCCAATAGTGCAATTTAGTGAGAAAATCATTTACTTTAATCTGCAATTTAGCAAATACTTTTTTGTCTATAGGAAGTAATTGTTCTTGTAGCTCATTAATAGATGTCATGAATAATAAAGTTTCATACATATTTAATTGCGGATTGATAAGACGGATATGAGCTAAATCTTCAACAGTGAAATTAAATATAGGTGAGTATAAAATCGCAGTCAGTGGTATATCTTGTTGCGGATTGTCGATTATTTGCAATAATGAAAGCATGATGCGAACTTCTGTTTCTTGGAAATATCCTGTTTCAATAGTGGCATATACAGGAATATTATCTTCGCGAAGTACATCAGCTAATATCTTAGCTTTATCTTGAACAGAACGCAGTAGGATAACAATATCTTTCCATTTTATAGGGCGATAAGTCTCTGTATGTTTATCAAAGACAAGGGGCTGTTTATTCATCAATTCTTTTATGCGAAGAGCAATATATTTAGCTTCGGCTTGAAAGCCTTGGAGCGTGTCTTCATTATCACTATCATCATTTTCAGTTAAAGTTAATTTTTGCTGTTTATCCAATAAAGTTAATTCAATCGGTGATTTTAAAGTCAAAAATTCACTTTGAGGATAATCAAAACCGCAGTATAAGGCTTCATCTTTGCCATAAGATAATTCCCCAGCTTTTGTAGTCATGATTTGAGAAAAGATGAAATTGACGCCATCGAGGATTTCCTTGCGACTGCGGAAGTTTTGGGCTAAATCAATGCGAAGACAATCTTCTTCATGAGGGTATTGATGATATTTAGCTAAGAATAATTCTGGCTCAGCTAAACGGAATTTATAAATACTTTGTTTTACATCGCCGACGAAAAATAAATTTGGTTTAGTGCGTGAAGCGATTAATTTTAAAATAGCTTCTTGAACTCCGTTTGTATCTTGGTATTCATCGACCATGATTTCTACATATTTTTCCTGTAATGTCTGAGCGATTGATGAAGGTATCAGCTTTTCAGCAGTGGAATTTTCTTCAGCGAGTAATTTCAAAGTGAAATGTTCAAGGTCAGAAAAATCGACTAAAGAGCGTTCGTTTTTAGCTTTACTAAAAGCTTGAGAAAATTCTATGGTTATATTACATAAGCTATTGGCTTGTTTATACAATTGAGGCATATCGGAGAGTGTATCTTCAATAGTTTGCGTAAAATAATGCTCTTTTAATTGTTTGATGATTTTCTTAGTTTCATCACGAAGAGCGGAGATGGTAGATTTATCTTCTTCACTTACAGAGAATTTTTTAGAAATTCGCAGAGCTTTAAATTTAAATTCATTGATTAAATTAAAAAATTCCTGCCATGAAGTGTCGATTAAATTATTTAAATCATAAAGAAAAGCTAAATCTTCACTGGCAATATCTGCATAAGGTGGTAAGTTTAAATCTGTAGCTAATTGATACATCTTCTGGCTATTGTCTATGGCTATATTTAAACCATCTTTGACATTGTCTTTGATTATCTGTAGCCATGGGCAATCATTGAGTTCATCAGCATTATTGATTTGAAAATATGAAGGTAGAGCTTTCAGCCATTGTAAAGGAAAAGGCTGACTGCGAGAGTATTCATATAGCTTTAAGATGATATCATAGGTGCTATTATCGCCACGTTCATTGCCATAGGTGTCAGTAAATTCTAGAAAGTCTTCATTATCATCTTTGTCATAATTCGTTTCAAAGAGTTCTTCAAGTACATCGAGTTTTAATAATTCAATTTCTTGAGGATTAGCAAGACGAAATTTAGGATCTAAGCCTAATTGATGGAAATATTGGCGAATGATATTTTGACAAAAAGCATGAAGTGTGGAGATTGAAGAAGCGTTTAATAATATGAGTTGACGCTCTTTGTCTTTATCGGATAATTTCTCTGTGATGGCACTGGCGATACGTTCACGCATTTCAGCTGCGGCTGCATTAGTGAAGGTAACGACAAGTATTTGATTGATGTCGCATGTTTTATTTACAATGCGTTGAATTACACGCTCTACTAATACAGAAGTTTTCCCTGAGCCAGCAGCTGCGGCTACGAGGATATTTTTATCATAAGTATTTATAGCTTGTTGTTGCTGTGCTGACCAAGGCATGGAATTCCTTCTTTCTGTTTTAATTTTTCAATGATTTCTTCGTCATTGAGTTGATCTATCTCTCGATAATTATAGCCGGAGATATATTTATCAAAGCGACAGATAGCGATATATGGACAGTATTTGCAAGCCGTTTCATCTTTTAATTTATACGGTGCGATATCAGCATTGCCCTTTAAGATTTCACTGCCAGCTTCTTTTAAAGTATTTTCGATATGTTTCATCAATAAATCGAATTCTTCTGCTGTTTTTACATAAGAACGACTTTGAGCGGAGATGTCATCTTGATTTTTATTTAAACGCACTTTGATGAAATTAGAAGAGTCATCAATTTTTTTGATGATTTCAGGATCTGCTAGTGCCCAGCCTGGCATACGCATTTTCTTTTCAATTTCTGTTTTAATTTGTTGAACGGATAATTTATTAGTACCTGTGATGATAGGCGTTTTTAAAAAGCAATATAAAATACCAGCAGGAATGGCATTTTCCATATTATATAATTGCAAAGTAGTATTTTGAGCCACTAAAAGATAAGTCAAAAGCTGTAATTTCAAGCCATAATATACTTGTAGTAGATTAATAAAAGCATTGCCTGATTTATAGTCAATGACTAGATAGTAATTATCATTAAAATCAATGCGGTCAATCTGCCCAATGATTTCTATTTTGTGATTATCTTCATCTGTGAACAATAAAGGAGGCATGGAGCTATTAGCACCGAAATCTTGCTCTAGAGCTTTAGGTGAAAATTCACTGTGTTTGGCAAATTCCACTAGACGCATCAAAGAATCAATGGATAATTGCTCAATTCTCTGCAAAAGATGTCTATAGCGATTGGAGCTTAAGAGAATTTCATTTTGCAATTTAGGAGCAATCGTCTTGATGATTTGTTTGCAGATTTGCTGACATTGTTCATGAGTTACATCTTGCCATGATATTTGTCGCTTCACGAGGATTTCCCCAAATTGGTGCATGATGGCGTGGAGCAAAATCCCTAAATCTGGAGCGGCAAATTTAAATTCTTTGCGTTCTTGCAGATTTAAGGCATAATGAGCAAAATGTTTGAAGGGGCAATTAAAGAATTGTTCAAAGCGTGTTACACTGCCACGAAGTGTTTTGCGTTTCGTATATAATTTACTAGCTAAATCAGCTGGCAATACAGGTTTTGGTGCTTGGGCGAAAATACTTTGTAGTGCCGTAGATAAAGGCACATCAGCAGTTAAGAGATAATTATAAACATCTTGCCAAAATGACGCTAAATCTTCACCATCACGAGCTTGGCGAAGAGCGGAAGTTAAATGGCTAAGTGTCTTTCTTGTTGTAGATACTTGCATAGTTTTTATTGCAAATGAGCTATCTAAAGGATTTTCTTCTAGTGTAAAATCGCTTGGATAAGAGATTATCTTATCTAGAGGAATAGCTGTGAACTTTGCTTTAGGCAAAATCTTTTGCAATCTAGTTATCAAGATGGATTTATTCAGTCCAGCTCCTTCACCATCGGCTAGAGCATAAGATACCCAAAGATAATCTGTAGCTAAGGAAAAGCCTTTGTAGAGAAGATATCTTTCGGCAAAATTATCTTCCATTGTACCACTAGAGATATTTAGCCCTAGACTTGCCATCAATAAACGTTCAGCATCACTTAAGATACCTTCTGTTTTACTATGGCGAGGCATGATTTTTTCATTAGCACCTAAAATATAAATAGTTTTTTTATTGTTTAAAGTATTATGTTCAAATGGTGCAAGTGTAACATAATCATAGCCAGGTGGTATCAAAGCAATCTGTATACTATCTAAGCCATCATTAATTAATTTTAAATAATTTTCAAGATTGATATAATCCTTGCCACATATTTGCACTAATTGATCCATCAATTCAATGATATTATCCCAGATTTGATGATGTTCTTTGGCAAGGGCAATATCATTTTGTTCTTGGGCTATTTTTTCCCATAATTGTAATTGAGTCGGTATTTGTAAATCAAGCAGAAAATCATATAGAGCAAGCGTATATTCTTCAATAGTTTGCGAATTTTGGCAAGCAGTGTAGAATTTCTCTAAAGGAGCGACTAAACTGCGTCTAGTTAGATTTATAGCAGTGAAATTAGCTTCTTCTTCCAAATTTGTGCCCATAGAGTCAATCTGTTTATGGTGAGAAAAACGCCAATCGCTTTCTTCACACCAGCGATTGCGACCGCGAATACCAAAAGCTAAGACATAATTTTCCAATTTATCAATGGCTTTGCGAGCGATAGCTTTTTGTTCTGTTAAATTTAATTCTATTTTATCTGTATTTTCTTCGAGGTTTTTAAGTGATTGTAAATATTTGTCATTGAAGAAATCAGTCTTAAAAGCTCGAAATAATGGTTCGTATTGCCATGTAGAAATAGCCTCTAGGCTAGAGCGGATTAATTCAGCTAGAGGATGATGAGCAGTTTGTCGCTTGCTATCGCTGAAGTAAGGAATATTGAAATCATTCAAGACAGCTTGCAATAATTCGCTATAATCTTCACTACTGCGGATTAAAATACCGATATCATAATGGCGATAATTTTCTTCGCGACATAGACGCAAAATATCGCAGGCGACAGCTTCACATTCCAAACGGCGATTAGGTGCTTCGACTATTTGAAGACCGCCAGTATAATTTTTTTTCGTCAAAGGGAATTTAAATAATTGCTCTTCGATAAAGGCTAAATCTTGTTGTTTATGGCGGTGATTTGCTGTAAGTGTAGTTATTTTTGTAGGTAGAGCTAATTTTTTAGCCATATTATTTATCTGTTGAAATACATTGAATTGACGATGAAACAAAGCAGTGGGAGCTTCATGTTCAATATCATTTAAATTATTGATACATAATGTCAAATGAATATCACTGGCTAATGCTAATAATTGTTCGACTACGCGAAAATGTTGAGGATTGAAAGCATCAAAACCATCTATCCAGATTTCAGCATCTTGGAGCCATGTACATTCAGGCAATTTTTTGATCGCAAGTTCCATCATATCCTCGCTATCGTGATAGCGACCAGCCATCTGTTCATCAAGACCAGCGTAAATAGAAGTTAAATCACTTAATTTTTGTTTGAGTGAATCATTATCGATAAGCGTTAGAATATCTTGCAAAGTAGTAACGCTGATACCAGAAGTTTTGAATTCTTCAATGATTTGCGATACAGAAGCTGTGAAATGATGTTGGCGAGCAGCCTTAGCTAAGATAGAGAGTTTTGTAGAACTTAAAACTCTAGATAATAATAATTCTTTGCCGATTTCATTGAGATGTGGATGGAGTATCCCACCGCAACGCATTAATACTTGATAGGCAAGTCTGCTCATGCCCAAGACATAAGCTCTAGTAAAACCGCCATAATCTTTTAACTCCAAAGCTAATTGACGTTCAATCGCAAAAGTCATATGGTCAGGCAATAATATAACTAGAGGTTTCCCTGTCGGTGAATGGATTAATTTTTCTTTAATGGTATTTAAACAAGCTGTGGTTTTGCCACTTCCTGCTCTGCCAATGATGAATTCTAACATAAGATTACCTCACAAATTTATCAAAAATATATTGGCTTAATTATATCATAATCGAGTAAAATCACTGCTTCGTTTAGCAGTAAAAACGACTTCTTATTGACAATTGAAAAATATTTGTATACATTGATGTCTTGTCAGTTGTTAATATTTGATGTATAATATAAAAAAATATTCCATGAAGGAGAAATCTTGATGTTGTCTTTAAAAGAAGAAGTAGAGCAATTAAAAAAAGAAAAAAATGCTGTTATTTTGGCACATTATTATGTTCCTGATGATGTTCAAGAAGTCGCAGATTATATAGGAGATTCGTTTTATTTAAGTAAAATTGCTAAAAATATTGGTGCTGATTTAATCGTATTTGCAGGAGTATCTTTCATGGGTGAAAGTGCAAAAATTTTAAATCCTAAAAAGAAAGTATTATTGCCAGATAGATATGCAGATTGTGCTATGGCACATATGGCAAGCGTAGATAAAGTAAAAAAAATGCGTGAAGAAGTCGAAGACTTAGCAGTAGTTTGTTATATAAATTCTACAGCTGAATTAAAAGCAGTCTCTGATGTTTGTGTAACTTCTTCTAACGCAGTTGAGATTGTGAAAAAATTATCAAATAAAAATATTTTCTTCATTCCAGATGGTAACTTAGGAGCATATGTAGCGAGCAAAGTTCCTGAAAAGAATATTATCTGCAATGATGGTTATTGTCCAATACATAGAAAAATAAGTGCAAATTTAGTGATTGAAACGAAAAGAGCACATCCAAATGCGTTATTTTTAGTTCATCCAGAGTGTAGTGAAGAAGTAACGAATTTAGCTGATTTTGTAGGCAGTACATCAGAAATTATAAAGTTTGCCACTAATTCTGAGGAAAAAGAGTTCATCATTGGTACAGAAAATGGTGTTATGTATGAATTGAAACAAAAAAATCCAGATAAGTTATTTTTGCCAGCAATACCTAGACAATATTGTGATGACATGAAAAAAGTTACTTTAACGAAAGTTAAAGATAGCTTAGTGAATGAAAGATATGTGGCAGAAGTTGATGAAGAGTTAAGTATCAAAGCGATGAAACCACTTGAAAAAATGTTAGAATTAGCAAAATAATGAAGGTGTAAATATGCAAAATTATAAAACAGATATATTGATTGTAGGTACTGGTGCTAGTGGCTTATTTGCAGCACTACATTGTCCTATTGATAAAAATATATTGATGATAACAAAAGATGCTGTAGAAAATAGTGATTCTTTCTTAGCACAAGGTGGTATTTGTGTCTTAAGGGACGAAAATGATTATGATAGTTTTATGGAAGATACATTGAAAGCTGGTCATTATGAAAATAGAAGAGAGTCTGTAGATATAATGATACGTTCTTCTCGTGAAGTCATAAATGAATTGATTGGCTATGGTGTAGATTTTGCTAAACAAGCAAATGGCGAATTGAATTATACAAGAGAAGGTTGTCATTCTAAAGCTAGAATTTTATTTCATGAAGATATCACAGGTAAAGAAATCACTAGAAATTTATTAAAAGCAGTACAGAAATTACCTAATGTACATATTTTAGAATATGTCACTATGTTAGATTTAATTGAACAAGATAATACTTGTTTTGGTATTTTGGCTAAGGATAAAAATGATGAGTATTTGACCATTGAAGCAGATAATACAATTTTAGCTAGTGGTGGTATAGGTGGATTATATGAACATTCCACAAATTATCCTCATTTGACAGGTGATGCCATAGCGATAGCACTTCGCCATAATATAAAACTTGAAAATCCAGATTATGTACAAATTCATCCAACTTCGTTATATACAAATAAACCAGGTAGAAGTTTTTTAATTTCTGAATCGGTAAGAGGTGAAGGAGCAAAATTATATGGCAAAGATGGAAGGCGTTTTGCAAATGAAGTTTTGCCTAGAGATTTAATGACAGCAGAAATCAAAAAACAAATGGCAAAAGATAATATGCCTTATGTTTGGTTAGATATGACAGTTCTTGGTAAAGATGTGATTTTAAATCATTTTCCTCATATCTATGAAAAATGTCTTGAAGAAGGTTTTGATGTAACTAAACAATGGATACCGATTGTACCAGCACAGCATTATTATATGGGTGGTATTCATGTAGATAAATACAGCAAAACTACAATGAACAATCTATATGCCGTTGGTGAAACAAGTTGTAATGGAGTTCATGGAGCAAATAGATTAGCTAGTAATTCATTATTAGAAGGATTGGTCTTCGCCAAAAGAGCAGTTAATAAAATCCATGATGGTGAAAATGCACAACATAAAAAATACGATATAGATTTTGCTCAATTAGCAAATAATGTACAACAAAATATAGATAGAGAAAAAATAATCTTAGCTCAAGAATATAAAAAAGCTATTTTCAATGAAATGGATAAAGTGAGAAGTGCAAGATGAATGAAATAACAATGAAAATGAATGCAGATAAATTGATCTTGATGGCATTGCAAGAAGATATTACTAGCGAAGATGTAACAACTAATGCCATTATGCCAGAAAAAGTTTTGGGCGAAGTGGATTTAATCTGCAAAGGTGAAGGTGTAATAGCGGGTTTAAATGTATTTGCTAGAACCTTTGAATTATTAGATAAAGATACCGAAATTATATTTATGGCTAAAGATGGCGATAAAGTGAACAAAGGCGATTTACTTGCCAAAGTAAAAGGCGATATCAGAGTATTATTGTCAGGAGAACGCGTGGCATTAAACTATTTGCAGAGAATGAGTGGAATTGCCACATATACAAATCAAGTAGTAAATTTATTAGCAGGCAGTAAAACAAAATTATTAGATACGAGAAAGACCACACCGAATATGCGTATTTTTGAAAAATATGCTGTTACAGTAGGTGGAGGAAATAATCATCGTTATAATCTATCTGATGGTATCTTATTAAAAGATAATCATATTGGAGCTGCTGGCAGTGTAAAAAAAGCTATAGAATTAGCTAAAGCATATGCTCCATTTGTACGCAAAATAGAAGTTGAAACAGAAAATTTAGATATGGTAAAAGAAGCTATAGAAGCCAGAGCAGATATCATCATGCTTGACAATATGAGCATAGATATGATGGAAGAAGCCATAAAACTCATAGACGGAAAAGCTCAAACTGAATGTTCTGGAAATGTAACTAAAGAAAATATACAAGCATTAGCTAAAATCGGTGTGGACTTCATTTCTAGCGGTGCATTGACTCATTCAGCACCAATTTTAGATTTATCGTTAAAACATTTGCATAGAATTTGATTATAAATTAAGGAGTGTAAATAATGTTATTACAAAGATTGGAAGCTTTGCCAGTAGGTAGTTTCCATTATAAATTATTAGTTATCACAGGTCTTGGTTGGTTATTTGATGCTATGGATACAGGGCTTATTGCCTTCGTATTACCTGTACTTGGTAAAGAATGGGGCTTGTCCGCTGGACAGATGGGGGCTATCGGCTCTATCGGTCTTGTGGGTATGGCAATAGGGGCAGTAATTGCAGGCTCTATCGCTGATAAATTCGGTCGTAAAGCTGTATTTTCCGCAACAGTAATTTTGTACAGTATAGCCACAGGACTTTGTGCTGTTTCGTGGAGTTATGAATCCTTGTTGATTTTCCGCTTCTTCGTTGGTTTTGGTCTAGGCGGTGAACTTCCTGTAGCTGCAACACTTATGTCTGAATATGCACCAACAAATTTACGTGGTAGATTTATCGTCTTATTAGAAAGCTTCTGGGGCGTGGGCTGGATAGCAGCTGCTTGTATCGCTTACTTATTCATTCCTGTTTATGGTTGGCATTATGCTTTTATCATTGGTGCTTTACCTGCTATTTATGTATTTTTCATTCGTTTGCATATGCCTGAATCTGTAAGATATTTATTATCTAAAGGCAAAGTAGAAGAAGCTCAAAAAATTGTAGATGATTTGGAAATGCGTCTTGGTGTTAAATATAAAGGCGATTTAAAAGTAACAACTGATGATACACCTACAGAAAAACCAAAATTAAAAGACTTATGGTCTGGTAAATATTTAGCAAGAACAATCATGCTTTGGATTGTATGGTTTGGTATTGTTTATAGTTATTATGGAATTTTTACATGGCTGCCTGCTATCGTTTATCAGCAAGGTTTTGCCTTTGTAAAAACTTTTGAATATGTGCTTTTAATTACCTTTGCTCAGCTTCCTGGATATTTTTGTGCGGCATGGCTGGTGGATAAATTAGGCAGAAAATATACATTATCTTTATTTTTATGTATGAGTGGTGTAGCAAGTTATTTCTTCGGACAAGCTCAAAGTGCAGAATTGATTATCTTTTGGGGCTGTGTGATGTCCTTCTTTAATCTTGGTGCATGGGGTGTTGTCTATACTTATACACCAGAACTTTATCCAACAGCTATCCGTGCTATGGGTAGTGGTTGGGCAGCAGGTGTCGGTCGTATCGGTGGTATGGCTGCTCCACTTGTTGTAGGTATGATGATAGAAGCTGGAAGAGATATGCATACTGTTTTCTATATGTTTGCTAGTGTATTTATCATTATTGCTGTAGCAGTATTTGCTTTAGGTGTAGAAACTAAACAGAAAAACTTGGAAAATATTTAAATATAGTCTAAATAAAAATAGCAGGTACAAATGTATCTGCTATTTTTTTATCGGCAAATTAAAGATAATTATTAGATAAATTAGGTATTGAAGCAGAAAGTGATAAAATTGCTTATGGTATCAGCTATGAATATCAAGATAGTGATTCCACAACAGCTAATAAATGGCTTGCGAATGTAACATTTAAATTCTAAAAAAATAATTTTTATTTAAAACTGCACTTTAAAGGTAAAAAGCCTTTAAAGTGCAGTTTTTTTATCTTAATACAATCTTAATATAGTAGCTATATTTCATAACACTATTTTTATTTTTCCTGTAGTAAGATATAAAAATGCAAGGAGGAATAAAAATGGAAATTTGGATTTGGATAAGTGGCATAGTAGCTACATTGTTGCTTATCTATTATTTTTACATACTTATGAAGGGGGATGAACAATAATGAGTGCAGATATTATTATGCAATATATTGTATTTTTAGTTGTACTGGTTGTTCTTTCTATTCCATTAGGTACTTATATGGCAAAAGTTATGAATGGTGAACATGTATTTTTGTCAAAAATATTATTACCAATTGAAAATCTTATTTATAAAATTATAGGTGTAAAAAAAGATGAAGAAATGACTTGGAAAACATATTTATCATCTGTAATATGGTTTTTCTTTATTGGCTTAGGATTTTTATATATTTTTCAATGTTTCCAGGATAAATTGCCCTTCAATCCGCAAAATATTGACCCTATGAGTTGGCACTTATCTTTTAATACAGCAGCAAGTTTCGCTACAAATACAAACTGGCAATCATATAGTGGTGAAGCACAATTGAGTTATTTTTCTCAATTTATGGGACTTACTACGCAAAACTTTGTTTCAGCCGCGACTGGTATAGCTGTTTTATTTGCTTTAATTCGTGCATTTGTTAGAGCAAAATCACATACTATTGGTAACTTTTGGGTGGATTTAACGCGTTCTACAATTTATATTTTATTACCATTAAGTGTGGTAGTTACTATGGTCTTAGCTTCTCAAGGTGTAGTACAGAATTTATCTCCAGGACAAGAAGTACAATTAGTTGAACCTATTGCTGTAGATAGTGAAGGTAATATCATTGAAAATGCTACTATTGATAAAGATAATAACATAGTATTTGTTGATGGCGAAAAAGTAGAAGGTGCGACAATTGTTACAAAACAATTCGTGCCAATGGGACCTGGTGCAAGCCAGATTGCTATTAAACAATTAGGTACAAATGGTGGTGGATTCTTCGGTGTAAATTCCGCGCATCCATTAGAAAACCCTAACTCACTTACAAATATGATTGAATGTACTGCTTTATTATTAATTCCAGCAGGATTATGTTTTACATTTGGTCGTAATATAAGAGATAAAAAACAAGGTATTGCTATTTTTGCAGCTATGTATATCATGTTGATAGCATTTTTATCAATTATAGCAATAAATGAACAGAATGGTACTCCACAGCTTGCTCAAAATGGTGCTGTAGATATTGTTAGCACGGATTATCAAGCTGGTGGAAATATGGAAGGTAAAGAAGCTCGTTTTGGTATAGTTCAATCTTCTACTTGGGCAGCTTATACAACAGCTGCATCAAATGGTTCAGTAAACTCTATGCATGATAGCTATACACCACTTGGTGGTTTAGTTACAATGCTTCAAATGCAATTAGGAGAAGTTATTTTTGGCGGTGTTGGTTGTGGTTTATATGGTATGTTAGCATTTGCTATATTAACTGTATTTATTGCAGGATTAATGGTTGGTCGTACACCTGAATATCTCTGTAAAAAAATAGAGCCATTTGAAATGAAATGGGCTGTACTTGTATGTTTAGCAACACCAATTGGTATTTTAGTAGCAAGTGGTATTGCAGCTATAGTGCCTAGTGTAGCAGACAGTTTAAATAATGTAGGAGCTCATGGTTTTTCTGAGGTATTATATGCTTATTCTTCTGCTGGTGGTAACAATGGTTCTGCATTTGCTGGCTTTAATGCGAATACACCATTTTTAAATACTAGTATTGGTTTAACTATGATTTTTGCACGTTTATTACCTATTGTTGGTATTTTAGCTATAGCAGGTAGTTTAGTACAGAAGAAAAAAGTGGCAGTTACCGCAGGTACTTTATCTACAAGTAATGCAATGTTTGTGTTCTTGTTGATATTTATTGTAATTTTAGTAGGTGCGCTAAACTTTTTCCCAGCGTTATCTTTGGGACCTATTGCTGAATATTTCAGCATGATTTCATAAGGGGAGTGCTAAAAATAATGATAAAAACTAAATCAGCTCTCAGTGATAATCAAATGGTTGTAAGAGCTATTAAAGATTCATTTGTAAAATTAAGTCCAAAAGTGCAAGCTGAAAACCCTGTAATGTTATTAGTATATATTTCAGCAATTTTGACTTCTTTACTTTGGGTAGCATCACTTAGTGGTGTACAAGATGTTTCATCTGGTTATACTTTAGCAATTGCTATAATTTTATGGTTAACTTGTATTTTTGCTAACTTTGCTGAAGCTATTGCTGAAGGCAGGGGCAAGGCGCAGGCTGATGCACTTCGTGCAGCTAAAAAAGATGTAGAAGCTTATAAACTTTATGATGCAAATAATAAAGAAAAATATGAAGTAGTAGTATCATCTTCATTAAAAAAAGGTGATATCGTTATTGTTAAAGCAGGACAACAAATTCCTGCTGATGGTGAAGTAATTGAAGGCGCAGCATCTGTAGATGAATCAGCAATTACAGGTGAATCAGCTCCAGTTATTAGAGAAAGCGGTGGTGACCGCAGTGCTGTAACTGGTGGTACAACTGTTACTTCTGATTGGCTTGTAGTCCGTGTTACTTGTGATAGTGGCGAATCTTTCTTGGATAAAATGATTTCCATGGTTGAAGGTGCTGCTAGAAAGAAAACTCCAAATGAAATTGCGTTGCAGATTTTCTTAATAGCTCTTTCTATTATTTTCATTTTAGTAACAATGTCTTTATATACTTACTCTGATTTTTCTGCAAAACAAGCAGGTATGGAAAATCCTTCTTCAATAACAACTTTAGTCGCTTTGCTTGTATGTTTAGCACCTACTACAATTGGTGCTTTGCTTTCAGCTATCGGTATTGCTGGTATGAGTAGGTTAAATCAAGCTAATGTATTAGCAATGAGTGGTCGTGCTATTGAAGCTGCTGGTGATGTTGATATTTTAATGCTTGATAAAACAGGGACAATTACATTGGGTAATCGTCAAGCTTCTGAATTTATTCCTGTAGATGGAATTGATGAAAAAACTTTGGCAAATGCTGCTCAGCTATCTTCTTTAGCTGATGAAACTCCAGAAGGTCGTAGTATTGTAATTTTAGCTAAAGAAAAATTTGGCATTCGTGGCAGAAATATTGAGGAAAATCACATGGAATTTATACCGTTCACTGCTAAAACTAGAATGAGTGGTGTAAATTATGATGGTCATGAAATTAGAAAAGGTGCTGCTGATGCAGTAAAATCTTATGTAATAGAAAATGGTGGTACTTATTCTGCTCAATGTGAAGAAGCTGTGAAACGTGTAGCTCAAATAGGTGGTACACCATTAGTTGTAGCTCAAGATTATAAAATATTAGGTGTTATTAATTTAAAAGATATTGTAAAAGATGGTGTAGCTGAAAAATTTGCTGACCTTCGTAAAATGGGTATTAAGACTATTATGATTACAGGTGATAACCCATTAACAGCAGCAGCTATAGCCGCTGAAGCAGGTGTAGATGACTTCCTAGCAGAAGCTACACCAGAAGGTAAATTAGCCATGATACGTGATTTCCAAGCTAAAGGTCATTTAGTAGCAATGACTGGTGATGGTACAAATGATGCTCCAGCATTAGCTCAAGCTGATGTAGCAGTAGCAATGAATACAGGTACTCAGGCTGCTAAAGAAGCTGGTAACATGGTAGATTTAGACTCTTCACCTACAAAATTAATTGAAGTAGTTCGCATTGGTAAACAATTATTAATGACTCGTGGTAGTTTAACTACATTTAGTATTGCTAATGATTTAGCAAAATATTTTGCGATAATACCATCATTATTTTTATCTTTATATCCTGGATTATCAGCTTTGAATATTATGAATTTGCATAGTCCTCAATCTGCAGTTTTATCAGCGATAATTTATAATGCACTTATTATTGTGGCATTAATTCCTTTGGCTTTAAAAGGTGTAAAATATCGTGAAGTTCCAGCAGGAGAATTATTAAAGAGAAATCTTTTGATTTATGGTTTAGGTGGTATTATAGTACCATTTGTATGTATAAAAATTATTGATGTTATATTAGTTGGTCTGGGCCTAGCTTAAGAAAGGTGAGTTTGTAATGGATATTTTCAAAAAAGCATTGCTATCAGTAATTACTTTTACTGTTTTTTGTGGATTTATTTATACAATGGTAATGACAGGTATTTGTCAAGTATTATTCCCAAATTCTGCAAACGGTAAAATTATTGAAGTAAATGGTGTAAAATATGGTAGTGAATTATTAGGCCAACAATATACAAGTGATAGATATATGTGGGGTCGTATAACAAAAATTGATGTTAGTACTTATAAAGATACTGAGGGAAATCAGTTAGCATATGCAGCTCCATCAAATTTAAGTCCTGCAAGTGAAGATTATGAAAAATTAATAGCACAGCGTGTAGAAAAAATCAGAAAAGCTAATCCAGAAAAAGGTAATGAGCCTATTCCTGTAGATTTGGTTACTAATTCTGGTAGTGGTTTAGATCCAGATATATCTGTAGCTGCAGCAAAATACCAAGTAGAAAGATTAGCTCGTGAAAATAATATGACTAAAGAAGAAGTAAATGCTATTATCGATAAATGTACTAATCATAAAGTATTAGGCTTATTTGGTGAAGAAACAGTAAATGTTTTAAAAGTTAATTTAATGTTAGATAAGATAATTTAATATTTTAAATGGATAACCTCCACGTCAAATATATATCAAATATATTTTGATGTGGAGGTATATTGGTTTATAACATATATGCAATTGGGAGTGTACTTGCCCAAACATTTTCAAACTTCTACGCCACATTGGTTTATAACATATATGCAATTGGGAGGGGCTTATATGCCAATTATACGAAAATCGCCAGAGAAAATTTTGGAACAAATTCATATAGAAGAGCATGAATCAAAACGAGGAAAATTAAAAATATTTTTTGGCTATGCAGCAGGTGTTGGTAAAACTTATGCTATGTTAGAAGCTGCACATGAAGCCAAAAAGCAAGGAATTGATGTAGTAGCAGGCTATATAGAGCCTCATGCAAGACCAGCAACTGCAGCTTTAGTTAATGGTTTAGAAGTAATTTCACCATTAGTGATTAATCATAAAGATATAACTTTAAATGAATTTAATTTAGATGCAGCTATAAAAAGAAATCCACAACTAATTTTAGTTGATGAATTAGCACATACAAATGCAGATGGTTGTCGTCATATCAAACGTTATCAGGATATTGAAGAATTATTAAAAGCAGGCATTGATGTATATACAACAATTAATGTACAACATATAGAAAGCTTAAATGATATTGTGGCTTCAATTACCAAAATAATTGTGAGAGAACGTATACCAGATAGAATTTTTGATGAAGCTGAGCAAGTGGAATTAGTAGATATAGAACCATCGGATTTAGTAACACGTTTATCAGAAGGAAAAATTTACCAAAAAGAACAAGCTGATAGGGCATTGGGTAATTTTTTTACTGTTGAAAATTTAACAGCGCTTAGAGAAATTGCACTTCGTCGCATGGCTGATAGAGTAAATAAAATATCTTTAAAGGTTAAGAATGAAAATAATAAAGATTATTATACGAATGAACATATTTTAGTATGTTTATCATCATCGCCATCAAATTCTAAGATTATTCGTACAGCGGCAAGAATGGCAAATGCTTTTAAAGCTCAATTTACAGCTTTATTTGTGCAGACATCAAGTTTTGAAAAAACTTCATTGGAAAATAAAAAAAGATTGAAGGAAAATATTCATTTAGCAGAGCAATTAGGAGCAAAAATTGAAATGGTAGTAGGAGAAGACATACCGTTTCAAATAGCAGAATTTGCAAGACTTGCTGGTGTATCAAAATTAGTCATAGGAAGAAGTATTGCTAGAAATGGATTTATGCGTTTAATGCGTAAATCTTTTACCGATAAATTAATTGAACAATTACCGAATTTAGATATACATGTAATTCCAGATAATAAAGCTTTATTTTATAAAAATTTTTGGAAGAAATCAGTAAATGAAAGAGAGATATGTAATACATCAGATATTATAACTATATTAGTTATTTTAATAATAACTAGTATGATTGGTATGTTATTTTATTCAATGAATTTAGGCGAAGCTAATATCATGACAGTATATATCTTAGGTGTATTAATTGCTGCCTTAAAAACATCGAAGAGATTATATAGTGTAGTATTATCTGTTTTGAATGTATTAGCATTTGATTTTTTATTTATTGAACCTAGATATACTTTTACGGCATATGACCCAGTATATATTATTACGTTCTCTGTAATGTTTGTATCAGCTTTTGTTACAGGTGGTCTCACTAATAAAATAAAAAAACAAGCTATACAGTCTGCTAAATTAGCTTATCGAACTAAAATATTATTAGAGACAAATCAATTATTGCAACAAGCAGGCAGTGATGCAGCTATAGCAACCGTTACATCTCATCAACTTTTAAAATTGTTAAACAAAACAATAGTGTATTATAGTGCGGATAAAAAAGGTTTATTGCCACCTGTTGTTTATAATGTAAAAAATGATGTTCATACAGAACAATTGATAAATAGTAATGAAAGAGCTGTAGCACAATGGGTTTATAAAAATAATAAACGAGCAGGTGTAAAAACAGGTACATTAAATAATGCTAAATGTCAGTATTTGGCAATTCGTTCTAAAGATAATGTATATGGTGTTGTAGGTATAGCTATTAATAATGAAGATTTAGATGTATTTGAAAATAATTTGGTCTTATCTATTTTAGGTGAATGTGCATTAGCTTTAGAAAAAGAAATATATAGTAAAAAGCGTCAAGAAATTTATTTACAAGCAAAAAATGAACAGCTTAGGTCAAATTTGTTGCGTTCAATTTCGCATGATTTAAGAACACCACTTACAAGTATTTCTGGTAATGCTGACTTTTTATTGAGTAATAGCGCTAAAATAGATGATGTTAAACGACAGGAATTATATAATAATATTTATGATGATTCAATGTGGTTGATTAATTTAGTAGAAAATATTTTATTTATTACGCGTATAGAAAATAAGACGATGAAGATTAACTTACAAACTGAGTTATTAGACGATATTATAAATGAAGCTTTAAAGCATTTATATCGTCGAGGAAAAAATCATCATATAGTTTTTGAAGAAACAAAAGATATAATGATGGTAAAAGTTGATGCACGTTTATTAGTACAAGTATTTATAAATATAATAGATAATGCCATAAAATATACCCCAAAAGGTTCAACTATTACTATTAGTGCAAAAATAAAAAGTGATAAAATTGAAGTTTCTATCGCAGATAATGGTCAAGGTATTAGTAATGAAGCAAAAGATAAGCTTTTTGAAATGTTTTATACAGCAAATTCTACTGTAGCTGATAGTAGAAGAGGAATTGGTATAGGTCTTAGTTTGTGTAAATCTATTATTATGGCACATGGTGGAGAGATAAAAGTAAGAGATAATAAACCACAAGGAACAGTTTTTATATTTACGTTACCAAAAGAGGAGATTAATTTTAATGAATAAGCCAATGATATTAATTGTTGAAGATGATGCAGCAGTTAGAAATTTAATATCTACTACATTAAAAATGCAAAATTATAAATTTCACGTAGCAACTACAGGCTCACAGGCTTTATTAGAAGCAGTATCAAATCAACCAGATATTATGCTATTGGATTTGGGACTTCCTGATATGGATGGGGTAGAAATTATAACAAAAGTTCGTTCGTGGTCAAATATGCCAATTATTGTAATTAGTGCTAGATGTGAAGATAGAGATAAAATTGAAGCTTTAGATGCTGGGGCAGATGATTATATAACAAAGCCTTTTTCTGTAGAAGAATTTTTAGCTAGACTTAGAGTTACTATTCGCAGGATAAATTATGTACAAACTCCGCATAAGGAAAATAGTATATTTGTTAATGGAGAGTTAAAGATAGATTATGTATCTGGTTGTGCATATTGTAGAGGTAAAGAATTACATTTAACACCGATTGAATATAAATTATTATGTTTATTGGCTAAAAATATAGGCAAAGTATTAACGCATACTTATATAACACGAGAAGTATGGGGTAATGCTTGGGATAATAATGTGGCTTCTTTACGTGTGTTTATGGCTACATTGCGTAAGAAAATAGAAATAGATACAGCTAATCCAGAATATATTCAAACACATATAGGGATTGGCTATCGTATGTTAAAGCTTGATTGATAATATAATTATTGATAGTAGTTTAAAATTGGTTTTTATTTTTATCGGCAAAATAAAATTGAAAAATAATTGATATTTTGGGTTAATAACTTGCTGATAAAGGCAAAAAGTTTAGAATGAAATTGTTTTTAGTATAAAATATGTAAAGTAAAGGATAGGGCATAAAGTCATATCCTTTTTTTATTAATTTTTTAGTTAAATAGATAGTGTATAATAAAATAATATATTGATATATTTAAGAAGGGTTTATTTTATGTTAAATAAGACTATAAATTATTATGATATTAATGCTAAAGAATTTGTTGAGGGAACTTTGAATGTGGATTTTAAGGCAACTCAAGATAAGTTTATAAATAAATTGCCAGCTAAAGGTTATATTTTAGATTTTGGTTGTGGTTCTGGTAGAGATACGAAATATTTTTTAGCTAAAGATTTTAAAGTAGATGCGATAGATGGCTCGATAGAACTTTGCAAAATCGCTAGTGAATATACAAATATAAAAGTTCATCATATGTATTTTAATGAATTATCTATAGTAAATAAATATGATGGTATATGGGCTTGTTCTTCTATATTGCATTTATCTTTAGATGATTTAGTTGATGTTTTTAAGCGAATGAGCAAGGCTCTAAAAGATGAAGGCATAATCTATACATCATTTAAATATGGAGATTTTTCTGGCGAGCGAAATGGCAGATTTTTCACAGATATGACAGAAGATAGCTTTGCTAAATTGATTGCTAATGTGGACAATCTAAAAGTAGAAGAACAATGGATAACAGCAGACGTAAGACCACAGCGAGGAAATGAAAAATGGCTCAATCTAATCTTAAGGAAGAAATAAGAGATTTTACAAATGTTTTAACTGGTGGACAGACAAAATCTAAGCAATTATATTTTCAATTAAAAAACAGTATAGATAAGGCTAAAAGAATAGATATTATTGTTTCATTTTTGATGGAGTCAGGAGTGCGGTTACTTCTAAAAGATTTGAAACAGGCAGTCGCTAAGAAAATACCGATAAGGATTTTGACAGGAAATTATTTAAATATAACACAGCCATCAGCGTTGTATTTGATAAAACAAGAATTAAATAATCAAGTAGATTTAAGATTTTATGATGATAATACACATTCATTTCACCCTAAAGCCTATTTCTTTCATTATGATGACTATAGTGAAATATATATAGGTTCATCAAATATTTCAAGAAGTGCTTTAACTTTAGGTATTGAATGGAATTATAGATTTAATAATTTACTGGATAAAGATAGTTTTCAGCAGTTTTTCGCGACTTTTGAGGATTTATTTTATAATCATGCTATTGTTATCACTGATGAAGAATTATATAGATATGCTAAATATTGGCGAAAACCAGCAATAATTAAAGATTTAGAACAATATAAAACAGAAAATAAAAATATCACGCCATTAATTCAGCCAAGAGGGGTACAGATAGAAGCTTTATACGCTTTGAATAACAGCAGAAATGAAGGAGCGACAAAAGCTTTAATTCATGCAGCCACAGGCATTGGCAAAACGTATTTATCAGCATTTGACTCAGCTAATTATAAAAGAATATTATTTGTAGCACATAGAGAAGAAATTTTATATCAAGCAGTAGAAGCTTTTAAAAATGTCCGTAAATCTGAAGATTATGGGCTTTTTTATGGAAAACAAAAAGATAAAGATAAATCCATGATTTTTGCTTCTGTTATGACATTGGCTAAAGACGAATACTTAAATGAAGCATATTTTCCTAATGATTATTTTGAATATATCATCATAGATGAATTCCATCATGCAGTTACTGCTCAATATAAAAAAATAGTGGATTATTTCAAGCCAAAATTTCTTTTAGGCTTAACTGCCACCCCAGAGCGATTAGATGGGAAAAATATATATGAATTATGTGATTATAATGTGCCTTATGAAATAACTTTAAAAGAAGCGATAAATAAAGGAATATTAGTGCCTTTTCACTATTATGGTATATATGACGAAACAGATTATTCACATTTGCATTTAGTGAAAGGTCGATATAATGAAGAAGAACTCACAAATATTTATCAAGCTAATACAAAAAGATTTGAATTAATTTATAAATATTACCAAAAATATGCTTCAAAGCAAGCGTTAGCTTTTTGTTGTTCTAAACAACATGCAGAAATGATGGCGAAAGACTTCAATAAACGAGGTATTGCTTCGGTGGCGGTCTACAGTGAAGGCAGTGGCGAGTATGCTATGGAGCGAAAAGAAGCTATAAATAAATTGAAACAAGAGCAGATAAAAGTCATTTTTTCTGTAGATATGTTTAATGAAGGTGTGGATATTCCTTCTGTAGATATGGTCATGTTTTTGCGACCTACTCAATCGCCGATTATTTTCTTGCAACAATTAGGTAGAGGACTTCGCACTTATCAAGGAAAAAAATATTTAAATGTATTGGATTTTATCGGCAATTATGTAAAAGCAGGTAAATTTATTTCGCTATTGACTGATAGTACAACAGAAAGCAAAAGAACTTATGTATATCAAGAAAAAGATTTACCTGATGATTGTATCCTTGATTTTGATATGCAATTAATAGATTTATTTAAACAAATGGATATGAAAACTTTAACCATGAAAGAAAAAATAAATAATGAATATTTTCGTATCAAGGAATTGTTAGAGCAAAGACCAACAAGAGTGGAGTTATTCACTTATATGGAAGATAGTATTTATCAATATTGTATGAGCCATGCAAAAGAAAATCCATTCAGACATTATTTAGATTTCTTAAATGATTTAAATGAGTTGTCTGATGATGAAAAAGCAGTATATAAAATTATTGGCAGAGATTTTATCAATTTAATAGAAACGACAGATATGCAAAAAGTATATAAAATGCCGATATTGTATGCTTTTTATAATCAAGGAAATATAAAATCAGCAATAACAGATGAAGATGTTTTATCTGTATGGAAAGAGTTTTTCAGTAAAAATAAAAACTGGAAAGATTTTGCAAGTGATATGACTTATGATAAATACTTAAAGATAACGGATAAACAACATCTAGCAAAAGCAAAAATCATGCCGATAAAATATCTAAAAGCTTCAGGGAAAGGCTTCTTTGTAGAAAAAGAAGGTTTTGCATTAGCTTTAAATGAAAATCTAAATGATATTATAAAAAATAAAGTTTTTGTAGATAATATGAGAGATGTTTTAGAGTATAGAACAATAGAGTATTATAGAAGAAGATATAATACTAGAATGAATTTTCTATTATATTTATACAAGAAAATATAACGTTCATGTAGATAAAAATAGTTATATTCAATAAAACAACATATATGTATATATTTATATAATAACACTTGACTGTATGATTGAAGTAATATATACTATAACAATGGAGGTAAAGTTATGGAAAGAGCAATATTAAAGAGTATATCAGCTGAAAATTTTGCTTCATTTGCGGAGAAAATAGTATTTTCATGTATAGCTGATGAAAGTAAAAAAGAACATAAGATGAATACTTTTAAAATAGGAGATAATATAATAAATAAAGTTTCCTATATATATGGTGCAAATGGTTCTGGAAAAACATTTTTTTGCAAAGTTTTTAGAGAAATACAACGAATGGTAGTTTTATCACCATTATTTATGATGAAAAAGTTACCTATAAAAGATTTATTTCCAAGTGAAGATTTGTTAAAACCAATGCCTAAATTTGCATTTGATATTGCTTATAAAGATTTACCTACAACATTAGGCATTGATATAATTATTGATGAAATTACGTATCATTATGAGTTTTCAGTTTTTAATCAAATGGTTGTTTATGAGTTATTAACGAAGAAATATCGTAGGACTGAAAAAATTTTAGAAAGAACATCACCATCTTTTGAAGATATAATTTTAAAATCGGAACTTAAGTCTTTTGAAGATAATAAACATGTTGTAAAAAAAGAAGCATTGTGTTTAGCAATGGCTGCTATGTTAAATAATGACTTAGCAGATACAATAGTAAATGCTATAAAAGAAATTAATGTAGTAAATATGACATATCCTCGATTAGATCCTACTGAAATAGAAGCATTTTCGGAGGAACGCATAAAAAAATACGTAAAAGTATTAAAAAAAGCAGATCCAACTATTCGAGAAATGCATATAAATTATAAAGAAGAAGAGGTGGCAAGACAAAAAATAGAATCTGATGACTTTGAAAATAGAGAAATCATACAGAAAAAGACAACAGTAGGAGTAAAAACAGAACATGCATTATATGATCATGGGTTAGAAATTAAATCAGGAACAGATCAGATTGAATTTTTCAAAGATGAATCGTTAGGAACAATAAAGTTATTTACAGCATTACCATATCTTTTTGATATTTTAGAAAAAGGTGGGGTATTAGTCTTAGATGAAATAGAAAATGGATTGCATTTATCGTTGGTAAAAGAAATAATTTCTTTGTTTATAAATGAGAAAACTAATCCACATAATGCTCAATTAATATGTACAACACATCAACCTTTGTTAGTTAGTAATGACGTAAAAAAAGATCAAGTATGGGTTATTAGTAAAGATAAATTTGGAAAAAGTTTTTTAAAACGGCTAAGTGATAAGAATTTTTCAAGAGCAAAAGTAAATCTTACTAATAAAATTTTAGAAGGTGCCTTAGGTTGTAATCCTGAAAAATTTTTTTAAAATATACTAATTAAAACATACTAAATAGAAAAAAACACTGAGTTTTTATACTCAGTGTTATGAAAAGAAAAAACAATTTTACCAAATATTATTCTACCACAAAGTAGGAAAAAATAAAATATAATAAAGAACCTTTTCATCAGATTTGTCTATATTTTAAAATATATAATCTGTTTTTCTTTCTAGTATGTATATTTTATGAAAGGACAGATGCCAAATGCATTTAAGTGATTATATTAAATTAAACTGTAAAGGTCATGAAAATTTTGAGTTTGTAGATGTTAATTTAAATACAGATAATTGTATTTTTATTGATCCTGCTTTAATCGAAAGAGCAGATGATGAATGGTGCATTAATGCAAATAAATATATACAGAATTTTTTTGATTGTTTATTTGTAGCATTAAAAAATAATCATATTAATGGCTTATTAGATCATGCTCATGAACAAAATGCGACTAAATTAGGATATGGAAATGGTAATAATGGAAAAGGTAAAACAGCAAATGGTTTGGAAGTATCTCTTCAAGACTTAAAGACATTAGTGCATGAAATACCAACTATTAGTAAAGGAGAAGATATTTCTATTTTTATAAGAAATTTTGCCGAAGATGGAATGTCAGATCTTCTTACAAATATTTTGCATGAACAATTGAATGAATTTACAGCTCAACAAATGAAGAAATTAGATATTGTTTCTAATGGAGAGAAGACATTTTGGACTTGGGATATTATAAATAGTAAATGGCATCAAATAACAAGAAAAAGTTGGTTTTATGAGGGAAAAGAATTGTTGATGGTTCCAAAATGGATTGTTAGAAAAAATTATCTTTTTAATGTTAAGCAATATTTATATACAGTTATAGCTGAAAGAATAAAAAACGATAATGACTGGCAAGACATGACGAAAAAAGATGTTATAGAAAATATATCTAAAAATCATGAGGATAAACATTGGAAATATGCAACAGCAATACAATACACTAAAAAATATCCAGAAGCTTTAAAAGAATATCATAAAAAAATTCCGATGTCATATAATCGAAAAAGGAATTTAATAACTGATAAAAATTTGGATTTGATAATTTATGGTGATAAATTGTAGTAGATTTTAATTATGGTAAAGTATGCTAGAAATAAAGAGGATAGACATAAATATATGTTTATCCTCTCTTTGTTATATGTAAGTATTTTGGTAGAATTATGTTTGTATGCCATGGCAATGTTGGTCATTCAACTATGGCTGAATTTGTGATGAAAGATTTGGTGCAAAAAGAGGGTTTAGCTGATAAATTTATAATCAATTCTTCAGCTACAAGTCGTGAGAAAATTGGATGTGATACTCACTATGGCACAAAAGAAAAATTGCGTGAAAAGGGCATACCTTATACAAAAAGAAAAGCCGTTCAAATATATAATTGGTAAATATACTAAACATAGTGTATAGTAGAAGGATTAAAAACAGAATGAATTTTTAAATATAGGAGTAGAGATAATGGAAGATAGTTTTCATATAGAAATACCTATACCACCAGATAATAAAGGATTTATTCTCTTAAAATGTGCTTATTGTGGTGAGCTTTTTAAAATAAAAGTCGAAGATTTAAATGATGATGGAATTTTAAATATATATTGTCCTAGTTGTGGTTTGATAAGTGAACAGTATTTTACTAATGAAGTTTTAGAATTGGCACAAATAAAGATAAAAAATAAAGCTATAGAGATAGTAAATGAACAATTAAATAACATTGAAAAACAGTTTAAAAATAGTTTTATAAAATTTAAGAGAAAAAAAATTAAATATGAAGTAGAGCCTGTGATATATTCTAGCATTGAAGCTATGGAAGAAGTTAATTTTCTTTGTTGTAAACGTAAAGTAAAAATAAAACCATTATTAAAAGTAACAGGGTGCTATTGTCCTTTTTGTGGGGTAAAAGAATATGGAATTAAATAGAATTGAATTAAAAAAAATAATGTATGATTTTAATAGTGTATCTAATAGATTAATGCAGGCAAATATAGACGATTATATTAGTGTTCTTTTAAAGTTTATTAGATATATAGAAAATGATGAGATTATTTGGGGATATATTAATAGTTGTGGAAAATGTACTCAAAATATGGAAAAAGAATTTAAAGAAGTGTCTGAATCGTTTGGGAGCGGTATATTTTCTCTTGGAGATACAGATGATGAAGAAGTAAGAAATATTTATGCAATATTAAAATATCTTGTAGAACATAAAGGAGTACTATGTTCAATCATTATGGGCTATGATAGTTCTAGAAAATATCAAGATATGCTTAGAAGTTTTAATAAGCGAGTAACGTATGTTTTAATTATTCATATTGAAAGTTATCTTACTAAAATCGGGATTGATATGGGAGTAGATGAAACAGTGAAATATAATATTAGTGTTCAAACTGGACAAGTTAATATTGCAGAAAATAATTCAAGTATTACAGCAACAAGTTCAATCAGAATGAATAATGACCAAATAGATAGATTAATAGAGAAAATAAAAGATATTTCTAAAAATATGCCAAAAGAGGAGAAAGAACTTATTAATGGTCATTTAAATACAATAAAATCAGAAATGGAAAAACAAACTCCTGAGAAGAGTTTATTAAAAACTACTATAAGTACATTAAAATATATAAAAAGTGGAACAGAATTTCTTGAAACAGTAAAAGAATTAGAAGAATTAATGAGATCAGTAATAGGATATTAATAAATGTAAAAAAATATTTTAATATATAGTGAGATTTGAAAAGTAAAATAAAAAAATTACCCTTGTAATATTTTAATATTACAAGGGTAATTTGCTTTATGATGAGATAGAAATACTTGCTAATGCCATTTTGATTATACAGAATTTTGAGTACATGCTATAATGAAAAAAATAATCAATTAGAGGAGGAGTATTATGGTTACATATTTTGAATTAAAACATTATATCGGAAGAATTTTTGGACAAAAAGATTTAGAAGATAACGATGATGATATATATGTTAATTTATCAGAGAGAGAAAATCTTTCTGATGAAAATACAAATATATGTATAATTTCAAATACTGAACTTAAAGCGTTATATGATAAGGTTTCAAATTTTTTGAATGATAATCTTGAATTTGTGACATTACAAAATTATGAAGTTGCAGTAAATATGGAGTATCCTTTTTTATATAGAAGTAATTATTCGATTGGAACTAATGATTCATTAAATGGTATAAAATATACTTTAAATTACCCGTCAATTGAATATTGTATATTTTTAATTATTAAAATAATTGATAACTATAAAATGAATAATAGAAAATCTATGCTTCCAATTAGATTACATCGATCAATAAATTATTGGAATCGTAGGTATAATAATCAAGAAGTAACTTTTCAAAATATATTACCTCAAATAATAAGTGGGTTATCATTAAAAATTGAAACTGATAAACCTACAAATTTATCTGATTTTAGAGATTATAAAACATCATTTTTTTTTCAATTTATGTATCGCTCAGGGTATGCTCTCGTTGAGTTTTTTGATATCAATGATATATTTCATTTGAATAGAAGTAGTCGAGGTCGAATTGATATTACACAGCTTAATACTCCACCGTTACGTAAATATTCTAGTGATGTGGTAGATTATTATAAACTTGCGTTATCTTCAAATGATCCATATATTGAATATCTTTCATTTTATCATATTATGGAATATTTTTATGATGAAGTTTTTAAAAAGAAGATGATTGAAGATTTGAGAGATAAGATTACTCATCCAGATTTTGTGTATAAAGATGATGATAAAATTTATCAAATTGTATTATTTGTTAAAAATCGTATGCAAATAGATGGTAGATCAGGATTAGGAAATGAACGTGAATCTTTAAAATATGTTTTATGCGAATATGCACCAATAAATGATTTAAAAGATAGAATTTCATTTATTGACTCTGATGCAATACAATACTATCAGAGTACAAAGGTTAGTTTTTGCAATGCACCTGTTATTCCTTGGAGCGATGCTCAAGGTGTATATACTCAACTTGCTAAAAGAATTTATTTTACACGAAATTCACTTGTTCATAGTAAAAGTGGAAAAAATGATGAAAGATATAAACCTTATAGTGATGAAATGCAATTGCAAAAAGAAATTCCACTTGTTAAAGCTATTGCTGAGCTCATTATAATAAATTCAAGTTCTATAATGTAAAAGAAAAGATAACGGATGATAAGGAATATACAGTTTTTTATTTATAATTTTATAGAAATGGTTAGTTTATTGGTCATAATATATATTATTTAAACAATAAAAAAGTAATAAAAGCTTATAAGGAGATGAGATATTTTGATAAAGATAATGTTTGTATGTCATGGTAATATCTGTCGTTCAACTATGGCTGAATTTGTGATGAAGGATTTAGTGCGAAAAGCGGGTTTAGCTGATAAATTTATTATCAATTCTTCCGCTACAAGTCGTGAAGAAATCGGCTGTGATACTCACTATGGCACAAAAGCAAAACTTCGTGAGATGAATATTCCATTTAGCAAGCGAAAAGCTGTGCAGATAACAAAACAAGATTATGATATGTATGATTATATTATCGTGATGGATAATAATAATTTACGCAATCTAAGCTATATTATCGGTGAAGATACAGAGCATAAAGTATATAAAATGATGTCTTTTGTCGGTGAAAATCGTGATGTAAAAGACCCATGGTATACAGATAATTTCGATGAAACATATGCAGATATAGATAAAGCTTGTAGGGCGTTGCTTGCTAAATTAATAAAAGAATATAGTTTGGCATAAAAAATAGGAATGATATTTTTGTATCATTCCTATTTTTAAGTTAAAGCTTATTTTTTAGCGATTACTTCTATTTCAATTAAGGCACCTTTTGGTAATTTACTTACTTCTACACAGGAGCGAGCTGGATATGGTTGTGTAAAGTAAGTGGCATAGATTTCATTTACTTTAGTAAAATCATCAATATTTGTAATGAATACAGTTGTTTTGATTACATTTTCCCATTTTGCGCCAGAAGCGTTGATTACTGCCTGAGCATTTTTTAAAGCTTGATGAGCTTGAGCTTCGATACCTTCAGCCATTTCGCCAGTAGCAGGGTCTAAAGCGATTTGACCAGAAGCGAAAACAAGGTTGTCGATTTCGATAGCTTGGGAATAAGGTCCTACAGCACCAGGTGCATTAGTTGTTTTAATTACTTTCATAAAACTCACCTCAATAGATTTTAGTAAATGTAAATATGTATACTTAGATACAATTAATATTTTATCATTAAATGGATTGTTTGCCTATGAAATAATTTTTTAGATAATTCAAGGTTAGAAATATATCTTTATAGTAAAATTTGATATAATTAGAGTTATGTTTAAGGAAAGTGAGGTATTTTATCGTAGGTCTTTAGGCTAAGAAGATTATGGATAAAAATAGTGGACAAAATAAAAAAATAGTAAAAAAAGTAAATAAAGTGCAAATGCATATAATTTATTTATTCATAGGACTGCTCATTTTTATTATTGGCGTCATGGCTAGATATGTTTGGGTGCAAATAGTTCGTGGAGATGAAATGTTATCTCGTTTGGAGTCGCAAGTTCAAGAGTCATCTGTGCTTCATGTGCCTCGTGGTACTATCTATGATGCGGAAATGAAAGAGCTAGCGATAAGTACAATGGTTAGCTCTTTATATATTGACCCTAATCATGTGGAAGATCCAGAACAGACGGCAAGAGATGTAGCTCCTTTGATAGGGCTTACCGAGAAAGATATTTTAGATGATATCGCTCAAGGTGGTGGTTTCGTCTGGGTGAAAAGACAGATGGAACCAGAAGAAACGAAGGCTTTGAAAAATTTAATGAAGGAAAAGCCTGAATATGTAGCTTGTCTTGGTTTTATTCAAGAAAGTAAAAGATATTATCCAAATGATATGTTAGCTGCCAATGTAATCGGTTTTGTGGGTACTGATGATAAAGGTTTAGATGGTATTGAGCAACAATTTGATGGCATGATAAAAGGTGAAGAACAAACTTCTTCTATTTTTACAGATGCTTTGGCTAGACCGATTATGGACTCTGTATTTTTGAAGAATTCACCTGTAGATGCTAATTGTAAAAATATCCAGTTGACTATCAATGCACAGTATCAATTTATCATTGAGAAAGCTTTGGATAAGGCGATGATGGATCATGGTGCTGAATCAGTAACAGCTATAGTGATGAACCCTAAAAATGGCGATATCTTGGCCATGGCATCTCGACCATCATATGACCCAAATAATTTCCATAAATACGATCCTAATGTTTGGAAAAATAGAGCTGTATCAGATATCTATGAACCAGGCTCTACATTTAAATCTATTGTAGCAGCTGCTGGTTTTCAGGAAAAATTAGTATCACCAACAGATATTTTTGTTGACCCAGGAACTATTGAAGTTTCAGGTAGAACTATTCAAAACTGGAGTGGCGATAGCTTTGGTACAGTTACATTTCTTGATGTTGTAAAAAATTCTATCAATACAGGTTTTGCTCAATTAGGTTTGGAATTAGGTGGCGAGCGCTTAATGAATTATGCTCGTAAATTTGGTTTTGGCGAACGTACAGGTATTGAGCTTCCAGGTGAAGAATCTGGGATTTTATTCAATCCGAAAGATATGGTTGCTTCTGACGTAGCGACTTCTTCTATTGGGCAAAGTATCGCGGTAACACCACTTCAGATGATCACTGCTATGTCTGCTATAGCAAATGATGGTGTATTGTTAAAACCTCATATTGTGAAGGCTATTTATAATGCTGATGGCACAGTATATCAGCAAATGGAACGCGAAGAAGTTCGCCGTTGTATTGACTCTGATGTGGATAAGACTTTGAAATCTGTATTAGAACAAGTAGTTTCCACAGGTGGTGGTTCTAAAGCAAGTATTGAAGGTTATCATATTGCTGGTAAAACAGGTACAGCACAGAAAATTGATATGGTAAATGGCGGATATTTGCCAGGACATTATATCGCTTCATTTTGTGGTTTTGGACCAGTGGAAGACCCTCAATTCACAGTGCTTGTAATCATCAATGACCCAGCTGGTGGCGAGTACTATGGTGGTCAAGTAGCAGCACCAATAGCACATGATATATTTTTACAATTATTTAGATATGCTAATGTAAAACCAATAAATGGCAATCAAAGTTTATTAGATGATATCAAGGGAACAGAAGCTAAAAACTAATAAATATTGATGGATTTTGAAATATATATCCATAGAAAATGAAATAATTATGTGGTAAACTTTTAATTTAATGGATTATGTTGTAAAATTAAGATTACTACATATTTAGTTACAAAAAAAGGTAGGTTAAAATAATGCTCGATATAAAATTTGTCAGAGATAACCCTGAATTAGTATTACAGAATTTAAAAAACAGAAATAATCCAATGAATCTTGACCGTTTCATGGAACTTGAAAAACAACGTCGTGAAATCATTGCTGAAACAGAAAATTTAAAAAGCCAGAAAAATGCTGTTTCTAAAAAAATCAGCGAAATGAAAAAGAATAAAGAAAATGCTGATGCTGTAATTTTAGAAATGCGTCAAGTTGGTGAAAAAATTAGTCAATTAGATAAACAGCTTCGTGAAGTTCAAGATGAATTACATGATATTTTACTTCGTATTCCAAATATGTGCCATGAATCTGTACCAGTAGGTAAAGATGATAGCGATAATCCAGAAGTTCGCCGTTGGGGTACTCCTCGTGAATTCGATTTTGAACCAAAAGCTCATTGGGATATCGGTGCAGACCTTGATATTTTAGATCCTGAAAGAGCTGCAAAAGTTACAGGTACACGTTTTACTTTCTATAAAGGTTTAGGCGCAAGACTTGAACGTGCTTTGATTAACTTCATGATGGATTTACATGTAGATAAACAAGGCTATACAGAAATGCTTGCACCATTTATCGCTAATAAAGACAGCATGACTGGTACAGGTCAGTTACCTAAGTTCTCTGAAGATATGTTCAAACTTGAAGGCTTAGATTATTATCTCGTACCAACAGGTGAAGTTCCAGCTACTAACTACCATAGAGATGAAATCTTAGATGGCGATAAATTACCAGAATACTACAGCGTTTACACTGCTTGCTTTAGAGCAGAAGCAGGTAGTGCTGGTCGTGATACTCGTGGCCTTATTCGTCAACATCAGTTCAACAAAGTTGAAATGATTAAATTCGTTAAACCTGAAACATCTTATGATGAATTAGAAAAAATGGTTAATAACGCAGAAGAAGTTTTACAGCTCTTAGAAATCCCTTACCATGTAGTAAAACTTTGCACAGGTGATATTGGTTTCACAGCTGCTATGACTTATGATATCGAAGTATGGCTTCCAAGTTATAATACTTATCGTGAAATTTCTTCTTGCTCTAATGTTTGCGATTATCAGGCTCGCCGTGCAAATATTAAATTCCGTCGCAGTGCAGGTGCAAAACCTGAATTTGTACACACATTGAACGGTTCTGGTCTTGCAGTAGGACGTACTGTAGCTGCTGTATTAGAAAACTATCAGCAATCAGATGGTTCTGTAGTAATTCCAAAAGTACTTCGTCCATATATGGGTGGCATTGAAGTAATTAAAAAACCAGAATAATATTAGTGCTAAAATAATAAGATAAATAAAAGCTCATCAATTTTGATGAGCTTTTGTCATATTAAATATAAGAGGTGATAAAATGAAAAAATTAAAAGTATTTTTAGCAGTAGGTTTATTATGTTGTGGCTTATCTATGTCTATGGCAGAGGCAAAAACTATGACTTTAGATAAGACAAAAGTATTAGTTCCTCAAGGTTTTAGCGTGGCAAATGATGATTTGAAATTCAAAAAAGGTACAGTAGTGGAATTAAATGAGAATAATGAAGTGATAACAGGTGTATTAAATCGTGATATTGCACTTCGTCCTACTGGCTGGAGAAATGTAATCAATGATTATTATGAGGAAAGTAATAATAGCATTTTCTATCCTCGTATTTTCCATCCGTTTACAAGTGTTTCTATTCCTTTACCAACTTATGCTCATGTACGCTATAAAGGCAATAAGCCTGTAACTTTTGCGACCGATGGTACTGTATTATCTGGTACTATTGATGAAGAGGTAACTGTAAGTGTGAATAAAGATAAATATGGTTTGATTACTTTTGAAGACCAATATGAATTAGGTTTTTATCCTGATGGTTCAGTGAAAAATGGTCGCTTGAGAGATGACGCTCTTTTAAGACCATATGGTTTTAAAACAGGCTTAGCTGGCGATGAAATGGCTGGATTTGTAGAATTTGCAGGCGGTAAAGATATAAGCTTTTCTAAAGAAGGATATGTAACTTCTGGAGTATTGAAAAAATCTATTTCTTGGCAACAACCAGATGGTACAATGGTGACTTTGCCAGCTAAAACAATGATTTCTTTTATCAACGGGCAAGCTAGATATTGATTAAAATTTATAAATAAAATACGAAAAGGCACCTTAAGCTCATAAATTTAAGCTTAAGGTGCCTTTTTTAGTTATCTTTAGGAATGATTAAAATAATTGTGGTTCCTTTATTTAATTTGCTAGATAATCTGATTTCAATATCATGGGCATCAGCTATCCATTTGGCAATGGAAAGACCAAGACCTGTACCACCGACACCGTTTCTTGTTCTAGCACTATCTACGCGATAAAAACGCTCAAAGATTTTATCTTGTTTATCTTTAGCGATACCGATACCAGTATCTGAGATTTTTACAATCATATGTTTGACTTTATTTTCTGAGGAAATGGTGATTTTTCCGCCGTCTGGCGTGTATTTTATACTATTATCTAAAAAGATACGAAGCATTTGACGTATCACTAATTCATCAGCAAAAATATATCCATCATCATTATGAGTGCAAGTTATAGTATGTTGAGGTGCGATTAATTGCGTATCTTTGGCAATATCGGCAATTAAAGGTTTTAAATTTAATGACTCTTTATGCAATACTTGACGTTTTTGGTCTGCTCTAGCCAAGAATAAGAGCTTTTCAATCAAACGTTGCATATTGATGGCTTCAGAATGAATAGCTGTGATACATTCATCAGCAGTTTGAGGGTCATCTTTTCCCCAACGAGCAAGCATATCAGAATAACCACAGATAACAGTAGCAGGGGTACGCAACTCATGAGAGGCATCTGAAACGAATTGACGTTGTTGTTCAAAGCCCTTTTGTAAACGCTCAAGCATCAAATTAAAAGTATTTGCTAGTTCTTCTAATTCATCATGTGTTGGTTGAACTTTTATCCGTTGATTTAAATCTTGAATTTCAATATTTTTTACCGTAGAGGTGATATCTCGAAGTGGTTTTAATAATCGTCTACTGAGTAAGAAACCACAAACGATAGAAATAGATATACCTACAAGTCCAGCGTAAAAAATAGTTTTAGATAATTCCTCTAAAAAGGCTTTTTCGGCAGTGATTGTACGTAAAAAATGCAGTGTATAAGTTTCATTATTTTTGGTAATCGTTCTATGTGTATAGAAAATCCAAAAATGTTTAAAATTAACAAATTTTAAATCCGCCGGTAATAATGCATTACGAATATAATCTCCCCAATCAGGGTCTTGTTGTTGATGAACTAAGGTATCATGGACTTGATTGATAGAAATATACATGGGCAAACTATCATAGATGATATTATCATTACTATCTGTTACCCTCATGACAACGCCAGGCATTAATGCTGAACTTTTTACATCTTGTAAAAGATTACTTACATCTTCATTATTAGCCTTTTTCTCAATATAGTTTGCTGATAATGTAATTGAAACTTCGGCTTCATGATAAAGTACATAATGAATCCCAATTAAAGTACTGCTTAAAGTAATAAATAATATTAAGCAGAGCATAATACTGTAAATAAAAGCTAATTTTAAAGAAATTGGTAAATATTTTATGCGAGTGTGAATATAAAGGTCTAAATAATTTTTAAGTTTTGATAACATAACCAATACCTCTTACAGTATAAATATATTTCTCATTGAAATTGTCATCAATTTTGGCACGTAAATAACGAATATAAACATCGACTACATTGGTATCACCCATATATTCATAGCCCCAGATGGATTGGAGGATTTGCTCTCTAGATAAAACATGGTCATGATTGTGTAATAAATATAAAAGTAAATCATATTCTTTTTTAGTGAGTTCAACTAATTGGTTATGAACTTTTACTTCATGACGGTCAAGATATACATGGATATTTTTAAATTTGAACACAGAAGGTTCTTCTGCAGGTTTAGTAGTAGAATTATTATGCTTGCGAAGGGTAGCACGTATTCTAGCTAGGAGCTCTTGAATAGCAAATGGCTTAGTGATATAGTCATCAGCACCGATATCAAGACCTGTTACTTTATCATTTATTTCGTCTTTTGCTGTGAGCATGATGATAGGAATATCGGATAATTTGCGTACATTTTGGCAGATGGTTAATCCGTCCATATCTGGTAGCATAATATCTAGTAAGACTAAATCATAATCTTCTTGAATAATACGCTCATATGCTCGTAGCCCATTACTCTCACTGGCAGTTGAAAAACCTTCATGCTCCAGTTCCATTTGTAAAAAACGAGCAATGCGGTGTTCATCTTCTACAATTAAAATTTTGCTCATAAAAATTCCTCCTAAAAATACTTCTTACATATATAAAACCATTTTTTTTAGTAAATAAAAAGTCCTAGCGTCTATTTTTAATCTAATTTTAATTCGGATATAATTATTCTTTAATAATAATTGTTTATTATATAAGTGTAAAATGTTGGAGTTTATTTACCTGATAAAAATAATAAATAAGGATTTTATTTTTAATAAATATATAGGAGTGATAATATGAAAAAAATGTTAGCGGTAGTATTGAGTTTAGTAGCTGTTTTTATTTTAGGTACAGCTGTCGTATTCGCAGCTAAGCACCACAATAGTGCTCAAGTAACGACAATTGCAGATATTAAAGCTAACGGTTGGGACGAACAACGTGTATTAGTAGATGGCGAATTCACTGAACATATCTACAAAGATTTATATACATTTACTGATAATGAAGGAAATTCTATGACAGTAGAAGTTGATGATGATATATGGTATCAATTATCCATGGATACACCTGTACGCATTTATGCTGAAGTAGATAAAGATTGGCATGGCGGTATCGAATTAGAAGTTAAAAATATTGAAAAACGTTAAAAATAAAATATAAATTTCACGAAGAAAAGCTATTAGTTCTTATAACTGATGGCTTTTTTTGTTAAAATAATTGTATATTAGTTTGATTTAATGATATAATTAATATAAATAATTTAGTACTAAAACCATAGAGGTGAATTATATGTCAAATACAGCTGATGTAGGATACGAGACAAATGGCTATACGCTTAGAGAAGCTATTGTTGAAGCAAAACGTTGCTTGAACTGTAAAAAGCCAATGTGTCGTACGGGGTGCCCAATTAGTAATAATATTCCAGAATTTATAGATGCATTATCGCATGGCGATTTAGGTAAGGCTAGTATGATTATTGCTCAGCGTAGTAATTTACCAGCAGTTTGTGGTAGAGTTTGCCCGCATGAACGTCAGTGTGAAGGTTCTTGTATTTTGGGACGTAAAGGTCAAGGAATAAAAATTGGTAAATTAGAGCGATTCATTGCCGACATGGACGGAGAACTTGAATTAGTGGCTCCAAATGTAGCGAAATCTCAGCCTGGAAATATTGCAGTAATTGGTTCAGGCCCTGCTGGTCTTACAGTAGCTGGGGATTTAGCTAAAATGGGATTTAAGGTAACAGTATTTGATTCTCAGCCAGAAGCTGGTGGAGTATTGATGTACGGTATTCCTGAATTTCGCTTACCAAAACAAGTAGTTCGTCGTGAAGTAAAACGCATTAAAAAATTAGGCGTAGATTTTAAATTAAATATCATGGTAGGCACAGAAATTACAGTAGATGAATTATTTAATCAGGGCTTTGATGCTATTTTTATCGGTACTGGTAATGCTTTATCTAAATCTTTACCAATAGATGGTGCTAAATTAAAAGGTGTAATTCAAGCAACATATTTCTTGCAGATGGTGGAATTATCCAATAGCAATAGTGTTGACCCTAATGAAGTGCCAATCAAAGAAGGCGATGAAGTAGTGGTAATTGGTGGTGGTAATACTGCTATGGACGCTGCTCGTACAGCTATGCGTTGCGGTGCAAAATCTGTAAAAGTTGTAAATCGTCGTCGTGAAGAAGATATGGCAGCTTTAAAATCTGAAATAGATGCAGCTAAAGAAGAAGGCGTAGAAATACACGCTTTAAGAGGTCCTGTAGAAATCACAGGAGAAGATGCAGTAACAGGTATAAAATGTTCGGTACGTGAATTTGATGAAGCATTAGACAAAGTCGTAGATACAGATGGACGAGAATATTTCTCTGCAAATAAAATAATCATTGCTATAGGACAAAAACCTGCTAGCAGAATTGTAGACTCTACAAGCGGTATTGATGTAGATGAAAATGGATTTGTAAAAACTCGTGAAAAACCATATGGTATGACTATGCGACATGGAGTTTTCTCTGGTGGAGATGTAGTTAATGGACCAGCTACTGTAGTTGTAGCTATGAAAGATGCTCAAAAAGTAGCTCAGGGCATAGCTCAATATGTAGAAGCTAAGAAACTCATGGAAGAATGTGGCATGAAAATGGTTGATTAATATATTGTAATTTAATCTATTTTGATGAAATAAAAAAAGATGTTTTGAGATATATATTCTCAAAGCATCTTTTTTATTTAAAATTTAGTGTATAAAGCGATAGCCTTTCCTAGTATGCGGAAATTATCGCAATTATTTTTAGAGAAAATCATTGGTTTATATTTAGGATTTTCAGAGCGCAGTTGCACTGTATCATCTACGAAATAAACACGCTTTAGAGTAGCACTATCATTGACTAAGACAGCAGCGATTTCTCCATTTTCTACAGTTGATTGTTGTTTGATAAAAACGATATCACCATCATTGATGCGAGCATTAATCATGCTATCACCATGGATACGTAGACAAAAATCAGCATCATTATCATCATAAGGCAAATAACCTTCAATATTTTCTTGAGCTAAGATGGGAATACCAGCAGCGATTTTGCCTAAGATAGGAAGTCGTTTAATATTTTCTTCGCTAGAAGTATCTTCCAAGAAAATATTTGGAGATACATTTAAGACTTCAGCTATTTTTAGGATATTTTTATATTTGGGCTGATAATTTCCCGATAAGTATTCGCTGATAGAAGATTTATTAATTTTAGTTAAACGTGCTAGTTCATTTTGTTTTATATTTTTTTCTTGAAGTAATTTTTTTAAAGTAATCGCAAATGTTGACATAGCTTCACCACCTGTATTATTCAGCTTTTAAAGGTCGCATGAATAAATTTAATAATTCTTCTTTAGGATTTTTATGATTGATTACAATTTCATTGATAACAGCGCAAATTGGTAATTCTACATGATGTTTATCAGCAAGTTTTAAGAGAGCTTGCATAGTGTAAATACCTTCGGCTAATTTGCTAAATGGTTTGTTTAAGACAAAATCTTCACCGAAACAACGGTTATTGCTATATGCTGAAAATAAAGTAGCTTCATAATCTCCAAGATGGCTAAGACCATATACTGTCATATTATTTCCGCCTAAAGCTTTGATTAAATTGGATAATTCATAAGTACCACGTGCCATTAGAGCGCCTTTTAAGCTAGTGTAGTGCATACCATCGAGCATACCGGCAGCAATACCTACTACATTTTTGGCAGCAGCTCCAATCTCTGTACCGATTAAATCTTCGCTATAGTAAAAACGAATTAAATCACTGCTAAAAATATTAATAATATGTTTACTGATATCTGTATTTTTGGCTGAAATAACCATGCAATTAGGAATGCCTTTTAAGAAATCTTGAACATGACCAGGGCCTACCCAAACACCTACATTGCAATCTTCGCCAATTTCTTCAGTGAATACTTCAGATAGACGCTTTCCTGTTGAAATTTCAAGACCTTTCATACATAGAATAAATGTTTTTTGCATATATAAATCAGTCTTTTTGATTTCCTTAGCTAGGTTTCGCAATTGCTGAGAGCTGATGGAGATGATGATTGTATCAGCAAAATTTAATGCGAGTTTCAAATCATTTGTATAAGTAATATCAGGAGATAGACTAAGGTATTCATTTTGATGTGTAGTTTGTAGTTGTTCTAGATGTTTAGAGCCTTCTCTACCCCAGATTTTTACATTATGACCAATATGATTGGCATACCAAGCATGAAAGCTTGCCCAACGACCACAGCCAAGAACAGATATATTCATAAAAAAGCCTCCTAGAATTTTATTTTTTGTATTAATTAATCTTCTTAAGAATATGTCATTTTTGTGATTTATTTCATAACTATTAATTATATCATAGCAAAAAAAGTAGAAGATATATATTGGAAATAGTGATTTTATTTTTATGTAGGCAAAGCGTATTTGTTCAACTTTCTGATCTATGCTAAAATAAGATATAAAAAGATCAATAGATATGGGGTGTGGGTATGAATTTCAAATTTTTGCATAGTAATATATATGTTTTAGATTTAGAAAAATCAATTGATTTTTATAATAAAGCCTTAGGCTTGAAAGAAGTAGACCGTTTAGATACACCAGAATTTACTTTAGTTTATATGGGCGATGATGAAACAACTCATCAATTAGAATTATCATGGATAAAAGGTCAAAAAGAAGCTTATAATTTAGGTGATAATACATTTCATATAGCTTTTGAAGTAGACGATTATGAAAAAGCGCATGAACTCCATGAAAAAATGGGTTGCATTTGCTATGAAAATAAAGAAATGGGTATTTATTTTATCAATGACCCAGATGGAAATTGGATGGAAGTAATTCCTAAAGGAAGATTTTAACTTAATGGGCGAAAATCGTCTAATTTATACAAAATATTGATAAATAAAATGTAAATCATTATATAAATTCAGGTTAGGGACTAGCCGTAGAGCTTGGCAGATATAGTTAGATTACTAATTATTTTCCAAGAAGCTCTCATTTACAAATGAAGAGTAGTTCACTTTTAGATAAAAAAAGGGGCAAAATAATTCGATGGATAACAAAAAATTTCAAGAAATGATTGATGAATTTACACTTGATAGCGATGCCATAAAAGATGTAGCAGCATCTTTTCGCTATGATATAGAACATGGCGTAAAAGAAACAGGAGAATCTTCTTTACGTATGTTACCATCTTATATCGGTTTACCTACTGGTAAAGAAACAGGAGAATACTTAGCACTTGATTTTGGTGGCACAAATCTTCGTGTAGTTTTAATTCGTTTAGATGGTGAAGGCAAATTCGAAGTTATTAAAAAAGTTGCTAAACCATTAGTAGTGCCAGGCGAATATGATTTTATTTGCGCTGATGCAAATGCTGATGAATTATTTGATTTTATCGCTGATATGATAGAAGAAGCTGTTGATGGCAATCGCGATAAAAAATACTTATTAGGACATACTTTCTCTTTCCCATCTTCTCAGACAAATATTTATAATGCACGTCTTATCATTTGGACTAAAGAATTTGCAACAAAAGGTGTTGAAGGTGAAGTTGTAAATGATTTATTAAAAGCAGCTTTAGCTCGTAAAAATCTTACAAATGTTGAACCAACAGCAGTTATCAATGATACAGTAGCAGTTTTATTAGCAGCTGCATACAAATTAGGTAATGTAAATATTGGTTCTATCTATGCTACAGGTCATAATACATGCTATTATGAAACATTCACTGGTATGGGCAAACCTGCAATGGTTATAAATATGGAATCTGGCGGATTTAATAAACTCGCTATCAATAAATATGATTACAAATTAGATATGGAATCTGAAAAACCATATGAACAACGTTTAGAAAAAATGGTTTCTGGTCGTTATATGGGTGAATTATTATCTTATTGCTTAGATGATGCTTGGAATATTGGCAAAGTAGAATTCACAAGTATTGATATATCCACTATTTTAGCTGATAACAGCGATAGTTTAGATGGAGTATGTGATTTATTAAAAGCAAAAATCAATGCAGATATAACTACAGATGATGCTATTTGGGTAAAAGCTTTAGCTGAAACAATCGCTAGTCGTTCTGCAAGATTAGTAGTTGCTACTTATTGCGGTATTATGTGGCATTTATATCCAAATGGTGGTATTCCAAAACAATTTGTAGCTGTAGATGGTTCTGTATATGAAAAAATGCCTACAATAAAAGACAATATGCAAAAAGCTATTTATGAAATTTTAGGCGAAGAAGCTGACAAATTAGAACTTGTATTAGAAAATGGTGGTTCTGCACTTGGTGCAGCACTCGCTGCAGCTATGGAACCTGTTGAATGCTAATTTAAAGAGGAAAAAACAATGAAGCAGTCATTATCGTTAAATTTAAAACAAAAATTGTTAATGACACCAAAACTTCAGCAATCCATAAATATTTTACAATTATCTGCCCATGAATTAGGCGAACTCATCGAAAAAGAATATATGGAAAATCCGACTTTAGAAATAGACTCAAGCTCAGAACATGAGCTTGAGCCTGCTTCTAACTTTGATAAAACTATGGATTTTTTAGAATACTTAAACAAAGATGATGAAAAACCTGAACCTGTAGCAAATGACGATGATTTTAAAGTAAAAGAGTTCACGAGAAATAATCAGACATTAGAAGAATATTTATCAGAACAAGTGGATTTTACTTTTAACGATAAAAAAGAGATAAAAGTAGCTAGATATATCATTGGATTATTAGATACAGCAGGATATTTAAGAGTGAGTACAGCCGAAATATCATCATTATTGAAAATAAATGAAAAGATAATAGAAAATGTTTTGGCAAAAATTCAAATATTAGAACCAATAGGAATTGCGGCGAGAGATTTACCAGAGTGTTTAGCTATACAGGCAAAGAAAATTAATGTATATGACGGAATTATGAAAGCTATTATAGATAAATATTTACCAAAAGTAGCTGAGGGAAAAATAAAAGAGATAGCTACATTAGAAAATGTAGAACCTATACAAGTACAAGAAGCGATAGATATAATTCGCACTTTTAACCCAAAACCAGGAGCATCTTTTGGTAAAGAAAATTTAGAATATATTGTACCTGATGTAGTAGTTAGGGATATTAACGGACAGTTAGAAGTAATTATAAATGAAACGAATGTACCTAAATTACGAGTAAACAGTCTTTGCTATAAAAGAGATATATTAGATACGCATAGTAAAAAATATATTGAGCAACATGTAAATTCTGCCATTTGGTTGATTAAAAGTATAGAACAAAGACGCATAACTTTATTGAAAGTAGTAAATGAGATTGTAAAACAACAAGAAATGGTATTTTATAAAGGTTTATCCTATATGAAGCCTTTACTTATGAAAACTGTTGCTGAAAATATTGGTGTACATGAATCAACTGTTAGTAGAACAGTTGCTAATAAATATATGGAAATGCCTTATGGTATAGTGGCTTTGAAGAAGTTTTTTGCAGGTAGTGTAAGCAAACAAAACGGAGAAGAAGACATAATCGCTGATAAGGTAAAAGCAAAAATAAAAGAACTCATTGAAAATGAAAATAAAGCAAAACCTCTTAGTGATCAACAATTAACAAATATCTTGAATGAAAATGGTATGAAAATATCACGAAGAACAGTTATGAAATATAGGGAACAATTAGGCTTTGCTTCTTCATCTAAACGCAAAAGATATTAGAACTTAAAAATATTTTAAACAGATAGAAGATTGAAGAATTTTCTATCTGTTTTATTTAGTAGGGAGAATAAAGTGAAATTAAAAAAATTTTTTATAAGAACTGTATTAGCTGTAAGTCTTTTAAATTTTATGAATGTAAATTTAACCTTTGCACAAGTTCCTTCCAAACAAGCTTTAGTGCAAACAAAAGAAGCTAAAATAAAAACAGATAAGATGGATAATACAGGTAATATTGATAAAGATACGGATAAAAAAGAAAAAACTACAATATTAGCTAAAGAAGAAAATATCATACCAAGTAAAACTTTAGATAATGCTACTGAAAATAAAATCGAAAATGTAGAGTTTAAGTCAGCTATTTTAAATTGGCCAGAAATCCCAAATGCTGTTATGTATGAATTAATTGTAAAAAATATAGATACGCAAGAAGTATTATTTACAAAATATAATATCTATGCATCGGGCTATCAATTAGATAATAGTGAAGTGAATTTATCACAGAATTTAAAATGGCAAGTTAGAGGTTTAGATGAAAATAAAGTGCCAGTATCAGATTATACAAAACCTAGATTACTACACAAGGGGGAAATGTATAAACTCAATTGGCAAAACAAGGGTGATGAATATAAATTAGAAGATTTTAGCAGACGTGAATATACTACATATTTGGTGACAAAAGATGTAGAAATATCACCTCTAAAAATCACTACTCATTTTGATAAAATGGATTATATGCCAGTTTATCCAGTATATTCATGGGTGCCTGTAAAAAATGCAGACCATTATAAAATAGATGTATTTTATGTGCCTAAATATGATTTTAATAATATAGAAAAAATAGCATCATATACTTGCCCACAAGGTATGGATTATTATGATAATAAAGCTTATACAAAAAAAGGACTTTATTTTTTCAATGTACAGGCATATGATAAAAATAATCATAAATTAGCTGAAGCTAAAAATAGTTATTTCACTGTAAAACAAGATAATGTAAAAGTGGCAGCATTAGGCGATAGTATCACTCATGGAGGGGGAGCTGTAAGTACTCCACCTAGTGCAACTTTATATAATTGGGAAACTTATGCTAATTTGCCTGTATTAAATATTGGTTTTAGTGGAAATTTAACCTCAAATATGTTAAATCGTTTTGATAATGATGTATTATCATTTAATCCTAAGATATTAGTTATCATGGGGGGTGTGAATGATGTACGTACAGGGGTGAAATCGGAAACTGTAATCAATAATTTAACATCGATAAAACAAAAATGTCAGCAACATAATATTATTCCTGTATTTTTAACAGTAACTTCTGTAAATCCATCAAGAATGAAATCTGTTATAAATTTAGATATCAGTGAAGGGTGGGATAAGGAACGTTTAAAAATAAATGAATGGATAGAAAAACAACCGTATCATGTAGATGTGGCATCAGGTTTGATGGATGAACAAGGTTATTTAGCAGATAATATGACAACTGATGGTCTGCATCCTGATTTTGAAGGTAAAAAACATATCGGAGAATTAGTAGGTGATTATTTACGAGCTAATTTTCCAGATATTGTAAATAACTGATGAGAGTTTGATTTAGGAGCAAATATATGGCAACTGTAGAACAAGTAAAAAAAGCTTTAGTAGCTGTAGAAGAATTATGCGGAAAATGTCCAGTTTGTACGCCTGATTGCCCTGTAGCAATAGCGAAAAGAGCTTTGTCTGGTCTAAAATATGATATAGAAGCGTATGAACAATATCAAAGTGAATTGGATAATGAAATGAATAATGAATTAAAATGATGGTGAGGGTTTTATGAAGAAAATTTGTTGGTTAGCAACAGGCGGTACTATAGCTTCACGTCCTAGTGAAAATGGACTTGTACCAGGATTTACGGCTAAAGAAATGTTAGAGATGGTACCGAATTTAAATGATTATGGTCATATAGATTGTTATGATATCATGCAGTTAGATAGCACAAATCTACAACCAGAAGATTGGCAATATATCGCAGGTTATATTGAAAAATTATATGAACAATATGATGGTTTTGTAATAACTCATGGTACAGATACATTGAATTGGACATGTTGTGCGCTTCATTATATGTTGGAGAATTTAGCAAAACCTGTAGTGGTAATTGGTTCACAACTAACTATTGAAGAAGAAAATACTGATGCAAAATTTAATTTAAACGCAGCTTTTGCGATAGCAAGTTTAGAAAAAATAGGTGTATTTGCTGTTTGTGGTGGTCAAATAATAGAAGGTTTATGGGCTAAAAAATTATACAGTGAAGATATGCGTTCAATTCAAAGTATAAATAAAATGCCAGTAGCTACTTTTGAAGGAAATAATATAAAATGGAATGAATATGAAAATCCTCAAGTGAATGGAATTTTTAAAGTTCATAGTGATTTAGAATTAAAAGTAGCACAAATAAAAATTATGCCAGGATTAGATAGTGAACTTTTATTTAATTTAGTTAAAATGGGTTATAAAGGTATAGTCATCGAAGCATATGGTGCAGGTGGAATACCTTTTGCCAAAGATAAACAAAGAGATATTGTAGGCGCTATTGAAGAACTTAGTAAACAAGGCGTGAAAATTGTTTGTACTACACAATGTTTATTTGATGGAGTGCATATGGATAGATATGAAGTTGGTATAAAAGCTTGTAAAGCAGGCGTAATACCAGCAGGAAAATTATCAGTAGAAGCAGCTACAGTAAAATTAATGGTAGATTTAGCAAAAAAATAAGAGCTATAAAAGACAAATAAAAAAAGGAGAAATTGAATTTAAATTCAATTTCTCCTTTTTTATATGATTATTAAATAAATCGTTTTTCAATGTAACGAAGTCTAAAAAATAATAATACAGCAGAAGTAGCAACACCAAGTACCATACTTTGCCAATAAGCAAATGCTCCTTGAGTCATGAAATAATCAAGAAACATACCTAAAGGTAAGCAAATACCCCAATAAGCAAGCATACTTACATAAAAGGCAGCTTTTACATCTTTGTAACCACGCAAGATACCTTGGATTGGACAGGCAATCGCATCGAATAATTGCCATGCTGCCGTATAAATTAAGAAATGAGCAATATATGTTAATAAAGTAGTATCTGTAGCATATAAAAGTGCTATATAATCACGGAAGTAAAATACTAAGCCGACAATTGATAATACGCAAAGGAAGGATACAATCAAACCTAGATAAGCATATTTTCTAGCCTCTAAGTATCGCTTAGCCCCTACTTCAATACCAATGATGATTGTTAAAGCTAGAGAAAAGCTCAATGGCAACATATATAAAACACTAGAAAAACTCATAGCTGCTTGATGAGCTGCTATATAATTTGTACCGAATTTACTGATAAAGATGATGATAAAACCAAATAAACTAGCTTCCATAAAAATACCCATGCCATTAGGAATACCAATGCCTAAATATTCTTTGATACTTTTTAAGGAAAATTTAAAATTGAATAGAGCTAGATTTTTAAATTGAGGATTATTGATAATTATAGTGATAAAAATAAATAGTAAAATATAATAAGTGATAGCAGTTGCCACACCTGCACCGATACCACCTAATTTAGGAGCACCAAAATTACCATAGATGAAACAATAGTTTAAAAAGGCATTGATAGGTAATGCTAATAGATAAATTTTCATGGAAACAGCAGTGCCTGCTACAGTATCTGTTAAAGAACGAAGTGGGAAAGTCAATAAGCCACCACTTAAACCAATGATTAAAGCTAACATATAGTATTTAGCTATATAATATACATCAGGTTCAAGTGTTAAGATAGCTAAAATATCATCAATAAATAAGAAATAAGCTAGAAGTAAAATCAATTCGATAATAATAGATAAAATCAGTCCGGAATGAATAACGGTAGCTATGCCATCTTTTTCATTTTTACCAATCAAATGGGCGATTATAGGCGTAGCAGCCATTAAAATACCTGTAGAACTTGCAATAATAGGCATCATAAGGCTTCCACCGATAGACGAACCAGCGAGTTGTTCTGCACCAGCATGACCAGACATTGTAGCGTCAAAAAAGTTCATGCCAATGATTGCTAATTGCGTAGCTAATACAGGTAACATAACATTAATAAGTCGGCGTAATCTATACATTGTACGTAAGTTTAACATAGAAAAAACCTCGGTTTGAAATATTTTTTTCTATTATAAAGTATAGTGTCGCCCTATAGTCAATCTGTTTTTAGAAAAAGATTTTATCTATTTTTGTACAATAAGTTTAATTCTATAATTAATGATTGTATTATATAAATTTTTAAATGATAAGAGTCTGTTAAAAAAGGACAAAATTTTTAAAAGCAATAAAAAAGGGAAATACTTCAAACTACTAAAAAGCCTTTAAATATTAGATTTATCAAGACTTTGAAACACTTTGAAATATTTCCCTGTATCATTTAATTTTATGGCGGAGAGAGTGGGAACGTCTTATAATATCAATACTTTTAAGCCATTTTATTAAAAAAGGGGAAAAAAAGGGGAATATCACATAAACCACATCTATATAAATACTCAAACCTAGCAATTTTTTACTTTGCTAGGTTTATTTTTATACTTAAATTCTCTACCCAAATAAATTTACCGCTCAACTTCTAAAGAATATCACACATCATAATATAAAATCAAACAATATATATTAAATTTTCCGCCATGTACAGACGTTTTTTATTGATGCAGGTCTTATTATATACCAGCATATTTTTATCTATTATATGGTGGTCATAATTTATCAATCTGACAATACAAAAATATTTACTTAGCTTAGCAGAAAAATAAACTGAAATTTCAATCTTTTTAATTGCAGAAAAAAGACTTGTTATATCCTTTTTCCGTTTTTTCGGAATATGGCAAAATAATGGTTTTATTTAATTAATATTTTAATTTATTTATACAGCACCTGTTGATGTTTATCACTAAAGCTAACTATCAGAAACGTTCTAACGAGATGTATTCGTACAGTACCTGTTGATGTTTATCGTATATTAATGAAAAAAGAAAGGAAGATGTAAATAAGTATTCGTACAGCACCTGTTGATATTTATCTCCTATTCCTTTTAAAAATAATAGGACTAATAAATAGTATTCGTACAGCACCTGTTGATGTTTATCAAATATGTTATATTATTTTGTTCTACCTGCTAGAGCTGATATATATAACGCCCATTCTTCACTTACCGTATTAGGCATTATATAAAACTGTTTAGGTTCGTTTATCTCACTTACAAAATCATTATCCATGTCATAAACATAGCCTTCATAGAATGTACACGTAGAACTTTTATAATCGAAGAATGTTCTAATAAGCTCAATTCTATTTTCTGCTGGTATCTTAACTAATAAAAAGCATTCAACTATATCATAATCTTTATTATAATTTATCCTGTATTTATCGACATATGTCGTTTGCTCGTCTGTAGATGTTAGCCAATACCACCTATTTTCGTCAATCTGTTCCGCACTGCATACAGATAACATCATGGATAATATTAAAGATGTTATTATCAAGATTTTTTGCATTTAAGAACTTCCTTTCTAAATAAATCATAGTCAAATTCAAAATATTTTAAAGTATTCGTACAGCACCTGTTGATGTTTATCTATCCAGAACTTAACCTTGACCAAAAAGGGTATGAGTATTCGTACAGCACCTGTTGATATTTATCATAAACATATAAATTAATAAAGGAGAATGATTTAAAGTATTCGTACAGCACCTGTTGATATTTATTAACTGTTTCAGGCAACACTATTACTGTAACAAAGTATTCGTACAGCACCTGTTGATATTTATCCTTTTGATTTAAAAAAAGAATTTGAGATAACGACATGTATTCGTACAGCACCTGTTGATATTTATCCTAGTAATATTAGGTTTTATTAATTACATTATAGTTATAAAGTATTGATATTGCAAGGTTTTTAGAAATTTTACCAGCAAATATAAGATATTAGCCATAATTTTATAAAGTCAATAATTACAATATCTATCAAGATTTTATAAAAAATTCGCTGGTAAAATTTTATAAGAAAATATATTTATATATGTATTTCCCAAAATTCTATAAAAAAATGTTTATATATCAATATTTTTAATAGAAAAGGAAGGAAATTCATAATTATTTTTTTATGTCTAGTTAAATGTTGGGGTTCGCAAGCTACCCGCACTATAAAAAATTTTTAGAAGTACCTTTGATATAAATTTTCATTTATGGCAGATATACCACACCCCATACGGCGATTAGACATATTTTTTATAAATGTGGACTCTCCGGTGTATAAAAAAAGCATTGATATATAAGACACTGGGGGCTATATAAGATTTTATATTGCAATCCGCCATATAATATTTATAGTTTACTTATAATATAGTTGTAAGAGGTTTGTAATATATTTATATTAAAGAATATCACTTTATTTGATTGTTTAACGGCTAACATTACATATCCATTCTATATTAAAATTTAAAATATAACTTTATTAATTATCGTTATTAGCTTATAAATATATAAACATATATACTTATATAGTAAATAATGATATTATATAAATAGTGTATCTATTATTTAGATTTTGGCGGTTTTATGCGTATTAGCCTATAGAATTGATATTCGTATTCTATACCGCTATCAAATTCATAAAAACCGTTTATTATTGAATGAGTGTCTAAATAATAACCTTTTTTTGTTTTTGGCTGTATTTTCCAAGTTTTATGATGTATAACAGCCGTTGAGCGTTGGGGCTTTTGCAAGTTTTGGCTAGAGTTCCAACGCTTTTTGTATATATTAGGCAATACATAAAAAGCATTTCTATTTTTCTTTATAAAATAGTTGGCTAAGTTTTCAGCGTCTTGCAAAGTTCCGCCATATAATTTTATTTTCACAAATCCATTTTTCCATATATCACGAATATGAGATACTTTGATAATATTTCTGCTGGTATGAATAATAATATGATGATGTATTTTATTTTTTCCGCCGATTTCTGTTACTACAATATATTTTGCTTCTACATCTAATTTTTTTGCTAATCGTTGCAGTCTTTTTCTAAAGTTGGCTAGATGTTTTTTTGCTTCTTCTCCTGATACTGGCTTATCATATGTCAATGTGCAGTATAAATCATTTTCGTTAAAGTTTTGTAGAAGTAATAGTCTTAATAAATTAGTAGCGTATTTAATATTTCTTTTTTCCTGCTGTTCTGATGTAGTATTCATCTTGATGCATCTTAATCTGTTTTTAACTGGTAATCTTTTAGTTTTAGTTATTTCTAAAATATCGCCATTTCTTATACTAATCACATCTTTTTTATAAGCCATTTTCTTTTGCTCCTTTCTCTATATTTTTATGTATGGTCATTAAGATAATAACCTTATCAAGTCATAAAGGGCTTTATATAGCCCTTAAATTATGTAATATAAAAGCCCCAATTTTAGGGGCTTATTATTTTTAATCTTTAAAATGTAATGATATCCAATTAACTAAAAAATGAAATGTTACTGCATTAACTTTTTGATAAATCACTATGTTTTTACTTGTATTCTTGTTCATGTTTAGCCTATATAATTGATTTTTATTTTTATCTCGCTTAGATACAATCAATTTAATGTTTATATTGGTTTCTAAATCTTTCATTTCTAAAGTAAAACTATCATCTACAAGATTAAATCTTTCATATCTATTGTTCATTTTGCCTAAAGTTATAATAATATCTTGTTCATCTTTCATTTTTTCGCCCTCAATCTTTCATATATTTTTGATGTTTATATTGTATAAATTCTTCAAAACTGGCAAGATGTACCAGCTTTTTTTGTGGGCTTACATCACGAAAAGCCTTTTTATATTTTGGTATTAATCGCATTTCATTTATTAACCGCCATAATGTAGAACGACTGAAATCGTAAAGTTTCAATATATGCTTTAGTTGTACATATACATCATTATTTTTTATTCTGATATCTACTAACGTATCTGCTATAGTACCCATTTTTTATTGCTCCTTGAAATCTTAGAAGTACAATCCTTTATATAAGCATTTATATAGATGTGGTTTATGCTCATGTATTTATTTTTATTAGAATTTGTTATAAAATATAAGTGTCTTTTATTCGTTCCTTGTTTTATTACAAGGGACTATTTTTTTTAAATCATTAAGTAAATCAACATTTACATCATGTAAATTTTTTAATATAAGATGCAGGGCTTTTTCTTTTGTTTTATCCGTTACATCTTTATTTTTTAATATGCTTTTTAACGTATATTCAATGGCGGTCAAATTAAATACATTTTCAAAAAATCCATTGAATACATTATCATCTAATACATATTTTTCTCTTGTTATAACTTTTAAATTCATATAGTACCTTTTTCAAGCCTTATATATTGTTATATAGGGCTTTTTTTTACACTTTTTTAACAGTCTTTTAAATATTTTTCGTTTAGTTTTATAAAGTTCTTCATGAAATCAAGCGTCTTTTCATTTACTATACTATGATGAACTGTTATATCTTTTCTTTTTTCTTGATAGATTGCTAGGATTTCATCAACAGCGTTACTATCAGTTGAGAATATAAAAGCTTTTATATTATTGCTTTTATCTGCAACTAAAGAAAAACTTTTTGCCATGTCTTTTGCTCCTTTCATCAATACCGCCAAAAAATATATTGGCGGTTTTCTTATTCTTGTATTAAATCTTGCGGTTTAACTTCTAGGGCTTTTGCTATTTTCCCTAATGTCTTAGTGGTAAGCGTATAATTTCCGCTAACTACTTTTGTTATCAATGCCGAACTAACGCCAGCTTTTTTTGTTAAATCTACTAAGCTATAGCATTTTTCAGCCAATATTAAATCTAATTTTCTTCTGTCTAATTTAAGCATTTTGTTTCACACCTTTTCATTTTGAACTTTTTAACTCATTTTTATAAAAATAAGTTCATTACTAACTTTAATGATAAATTATCTATATATAAAAATCAATAGCTAAATTAAAAATTATTTTTATTTTTTTATTGATTTAGTTCAAAATGAACTTTATAATAAAAAAGAAAGGAAGTGAAACAATGAGCTTTCAAGAAAATTTAAGATATTATAGAGAGAAAGCAGGTTATAAACAAGCAAAGGATTTTGCGGAAGCATTAAATATACCTTATTCAACTTATACAGGTTATGAAGTCAGAAATCGTGAGCCTAAATACGAAACACTATGCAAAATTGCCGACCTACTTCAAGTATCTACTGATGATTTATTAGGGCGAACAACTAATATTTTAGGCACCAATGAAGATGAACGACTAAAAAAAGAATTAAATAATTTATTAAATCCTAATGAAGTAAAAAGTCTACAAGTTGTAGTAAATAATATTGATAAAGAAGATATCCATTGTTCTTTTTTAGAGCTTCAGCAAGATTTTTTTCTTGATAAATCTGGTATTATTTCAATAATAAATACATTGAACGAAGCAATGGAAGATAAGAAAAAAAATATTTTCCAAAAAAGTTTATTTTCATCTTTTTTAATTGATATTATTCTTTTAACTGACCGTAGAATTGATAATATTTGTTTTGGTAAAACAAATTTATCAAAAGATGAACAAGAAAAAGAAATAAAAAAAATGTTAGCTATTCAGAAAGAAGTTAGTGTATTTTTAGGTATAGATAAACAATTACCAAAATTACAAGATATTAAATGTAAATCGAATAAATAGATACACTAGGCAAGTACCTATTTATTTATCTGATGATTAATTGCATTGCCTAAGCAATTAATTATTAAATAGCTAAAGTAAAACTTTTAGCCCCTGTATTTTTGCGTTGGCTAAAAACAATATATTTAAAACTGCACGATAAAACGTCGTTCAGTTTTGGATTGTTAGAAATTTTATATCTTAACGAACGCATTTTTACGTCGGTTAGAATAAAGACATGCATATAATGCACCACATTATAAACATGATATAAGCTTAAAAATATATGTTATTTCTGAAAGTCCAACTTTGGACTATCAAAAAAACATATGTAAAAGTGGCAAATTACCACTTTAGAAAAATTAGTCAAACCCTAGAAAATGTCATGTTTAAAAAATCTCAAAAGTAAAAAAATACCGCCATAATAATTTTTAGGCGGTAATATATAAGGCTTTTTATAGGTACAATCATAAGTACCAGCAAAATAAAAGGTCTGAAATTGGCTAATATTTCATCAAAAAAGATTGATGTGTTATTGGCTTTATTAAGTTTACCCTTTTTCAAAGCTCAAACTTGAGCTTTCATATTATCTAATAAAAATGGACTTGCTTAATAATATTATGAGTTTATATCTTTTATTTTTGATGATGATTTATTATTCTTTTATGATTAAATTGCTTTAATAATAGCCCTGTATAGATGTTTTATATATGTATAGATATATTTGTATAGGCTATGCTTTAAAATCGCTTGTATTGGCGGTTAAATTTTTTGTATCGAGGTGAATTCATTGAAAGAAAGAATTTATTTATCAAATGATTATTTTTCTGATTTACTGGTTAGAATGGCACATCATAGCACCGCCATAGAAGGCAATACATTGACACAAGGGGAAACAAAAAGCATTTTAATTGATAATTATATCCCTCGTGCTATGAATATGCGAGAACTTAACGAGGTCCTTAATTATAAATCTTATATTAATCAAATGATTGATGATTTAAAACATGATGCATCAATAAATAATGAGTTTATAAAATCTATTCATGCTATCTTATGTAATAATGCTATTGACGGCGTAGCAGGTAGATTTAAAACTATACCTAATTTAGTAATTGGGGCTGATTTTACACCGACACCACCTTATTTAGTGCCTAGTGCGTTAGAAGATTGGCGAGCTAATTTACAGTATCAAATAGAATTGGCAAAAAATACTGATGAAATAATAGAAAGTATCTTACGCCAGCATATACAATTTGAGCATATACACCCATTTTCAGACGGTAACGGTCGAGTTGGTAGGGCTTTAATTGTTTATAGTTGCTTGCAAGCTCATATCTTACCTATCGTTATACCTGTAAATGACAAGCAAAGATATATAAACTGCTTAAATACTGAAAACATGGCTGACTTTATGACTTTTGCCAAAGAACTTCAAGCAAATGAGTTAATTCGATTACAGGCACTAGCAAATAATAATGAGCATGATTTATATATTGAAGTTGATTTATGATAATCGCTTCATGCTGATGAAACACTAGCAGATTTATTTTACTGTACTATGATGAGAACTTTATAAAATTTATCCAGCATATTTTTATATGCTTTTTATTTTATCCATATAGTATTTCAGTGATTTTCAATTATTATATGAGCATTTATATAGATGTGGTTTATGTGAAGATAATACATTGAAAAGGTGGTTTATTATGTGGATTGAGAAAGTTATAAACTCAAAAGGTATTAGATATAAATTTTGTGAAAGGTTCTTAAATCCTAATACTAATAAAATGATAAAATTATCTGTTACATTAAACAGCAATACAACTCATGCCAAAAGAAAAGCTACAGAATTATTACAAGCTAAATTTAATGATGTAATAAATAAAGCAGAAAAAAAGCAACTTGAAAAGATTAATAATTTAACCTTTATACAAGTTGCTAATGAATGGCTAGAATATACCGCCCCAACTGTAAAAGTTGATACAAGAATAAATCATAAAAATTATATAAAGCGTATAGAAAAAGCCATTTCAGATATGTTATTTATTGATTTTACGCCAGCAATAGCAGAAAAAATAATTCAAGATATGTACTATACTGAAAAATTATCATATAGTTATTCAAATGGTACGTTGGTAATTATAAAATCTATAATGAAATATGCTAAAAAATCACAATATATACAGGATATAAGCGATTTTATAGAAATAAAATTAAAAAAAAGACCTGCTACAAAAAAAGAAGTTCATAAATTACAAAATAAATTTCTAAATGATGATGAATTAAAATCATGTTTACATCAATTAAAAAAAATAAATTCTCGTATTGCTTTAGCTATGGAATTTATCGCTCTTACTGGTTTACGTTGTGGGGAATTACTCGCCTTGCGTGTTCAAGATTATGATAAGGAAAATTCTAAAATAAATATAAATGGTACTCTTTTAAAATCTGCACATAATGGCGAAGATATACAACGTGGTACACCTAAAAATATTTATTCATATCGTGATGTTACTATAAATAATAGAGCAAAATATATACTTGATACTATAATTTTAGAAAATAAAAGGCTTGCCAGCTGGAATTGTAAAAAATATAAAGATAGAGGCTATATTTTTACAAATAGCACTGGCAACCCTTTTAATATTCAATATATCAATAGTAAATTAAGAAAACTAAAAATTACAGATAAAAAGATATCAAGTCATATTTTCCGCCATACTCATATTAGTATATTAGCAGAGTATAATATACCATTAAAAGCTATTATGCAACGTGTAGGACATAATGACCCTAATACAACATTGAGTATTTATACTCATGTTACTGATGCTATGAATAATGAAGTTAAAAATAAATTACAAGCCCTTAGTTTTTAAAAGGGGCAAAAAAGGGGCAAACTTTTTAAAAGCAATGAAAAAAAGGGAAACATTTCAAACTATCAAAAAGCCTTTAAATACTAGATTTATCAAGACTTTGAAACACTTTGAAATATTTCCCTGTATCATTTAATTTAATGGCGGAGAGGGTGGGATTCGAACCCACGGTCCCTTTCGGAATCACTGGTTTTCAAGACCAGCTCCTTAAACCACTCGGACACCTCTCCATTAGTTGCTATATAAGTATAGCAAGTTTTTTTTATAGTTGTCAACTATTAATTTAAAAAGTTAAGTGAGAGGAAAAACTATAGTTATTGATATGCTTGATAAGTTATATCATATGAATTATACTTAATTATGCAATATCTTAAATTACAAAGGTTGGTGAATAATTATGGACGAGTATCCGGAGAGTAACAAGTTAAATTATCAAGAAAATAAATATAGAGGATACCTACCCGATTATTTATCAAAGATATTACAAAATTTTTAGTTAAATAATAAATTGTGGTAGGTTTTTTAGAGAAGGGAGAAATCTATCGCAATGTTGAAAATCTATAAATCCATGGAAACAGGTCCTTTAAAGGAATTGACATTAAAATCGTTAGAAAAAGGAGCATGGATAAATATAGTTGCGCCTACTCCTTATGAATTGAAAGTAGTAGGTAATTTAACTCAAGTAGAACCAGATTTTTTGCGTTCAGCACTAGATAATGAGGAACGTTCACATACAGATATAGAAGATAATTCGATTATGATTTTGACTAATGTGCCAGTGATGAGAACCTTTGAATCTTATGATACTTTGCCATTAGCGATTATCTTGACTCCAGATTATATTATCACTGTATGCTTAGAAGATACGCCTGTGATTTCAGATTTTAATGAAAGAACATATCGTTCTTTTCGCACCTTCAAGAAAACACGCTTTTTATTTCAAATTTTGTACAAATCTGTTACATATTATTTGAAATATCTTCGTCAAATAGATAAACTTTCTGATGAAATTGAAGCTAGATTGCGTGAGTCCACTGAAAATAGAGAGATTTTACGTTTATTGGAATTACAAAAAGCACTTACTTATTTTAATGCTTCTTTGCGTTCTAATGGTGCAGTGCTTGAAAAACTCATGCGCTTGCGCTCTAATCACAGTTTACAAAATATTATAAAGTTATACGAAGAAGATGAAGATTTACTAGAAGATGTAATTATTGAAAATAAACAGGCTCGTGAAATGGTTGAGATGTATAGTACAATTTTGGCTAGGCTTGCTGATACCTTTTCTTCGATAATGTCGAATAATTTGAACTTAGTAATGCGTTTTTTGGCTGCTATGACAATTATTTTAGCTATACCGACTGTAATCTCTAGCTTTTTTGGTATGAATGTGGAAGTGCCTATGTCAGAAAATCCATTGGCATTTTTGGATATTTGTATTTTAGCTGTGCTTTTAGCTGGTATCTGTGCGACAGTATTGTGGCGAAAGAATATGTTTTAGAGTAAAGAGGTTTTTATGAGAACTTTGATTGAAGCTAATTTATGTGATGGCGTTATCTATGGAGATAATGTCAATTTAGAATATGTATATATGCCAGCTTCAGAGATAGGTGTGAAAAATCCTATTTGTGTTTTTGAAGAAAATTCTTCACGAGAAGATATTTCCATGAGTGAGGCTTTAACGATTATTCGTAAACGCAGTTTAAAACCTGTGAAGCACCCTAGATTGGGAATTTCTTCTTGTTAATATATTGTGTTATATTTTATTATTTTAGTCGGAAAGGATGTGATCTATATGATGGCTATATCATCTTCTGATTTACTAAATGAATTTACTATTTATGCTGATAAAGTTGTTGATGAAAAAGAAACATTGATTGTACAGCGCAGTAGTGGTAAAAACATTGTAGTAATGTCTATGGAACAATTTAACGAATTACAAAAAGAGATTTTTTTGGCGAAGAATGCTCAAGAAAAAAAGTGAGGTTTTTGCTAAATGGAAATAAATGATAATGATAAGGAAATAAATTCAGCTTGGCATGTTCATGAAGACGGAACGGTACATGCTCATCATGGACATACACATACGCATACGCAGACAAAAGCTGTATTAAATCGCTTATCAAGAGCTATTGGTCATTTAAGTGCAGTAAAACGTATGGTGGAGCAAAATAGAGATTGTAGCGATGTATTAATCCAATTATCAGCTGTTAATTCAGCGATAAAAAATGTCTCTAAGATAATTTTGCAGGACCATATAGAACATTGTTTAGTAGAAGCGGTAAAAGAAAATGACCAAGAGGCAATTGATAAATTAAAAGAAGCGATTGATAAATTCGTAAAATAAGTAAGGGCAAGTATTTATGAAGGTAAATATTTGCCTTTTGTACTTTTAGTACATTCGTGTACAAGTGGAAAAAAAGATTTTTGAATTGATAGAATTAACAATAATATATGAGATAGTAGACTTTTTATTGATAGAATGATAAAATCTTTTAAGAATGAGTAATGTATTTTAAGTACAAGATATTGATAGGATGAATAAGATGGTAACAATAAATGCAAATGCGAAAATAAATCTTACTTTGGATATTTTAGGCAAAAGAACAGATGGTTATCATGAAGTTAGTATGGTTATGCAATCTATTAATTTATTTGATACATTGACTTTTACTAAACTTGATACAGAAGAAGGCATTATACTTCATGGTGATGTCAAAGGTGTAGCAAAGCCAGAAGATAATTTAATTTATAAAGCAGCAAAATTATTTTTAGATACATATAAGATAAACAGTGGTGTAGAAATTAATTTAATCAAAAGAATACCTGTAGCTGCTGGATTAGCTGGTGGTAGCACAGATGCTGCTGCTGTATTTAGAGGATTAAATGAATTATTTGAAATGAATTTAGGCATTAATGCTTTATGTAAGATGGCAGAACAATTAGGTTCAGATATATCATTTTGCTTGATGGGTGGAACAATGTTAGCGACTGGTAGAGGCGAAATTTTACAAGAAATTTCAGCTATGCCAAAGACAAATATTGTTTTAGTAAAACCAAAAGTAGATGTATCTACAGCATGGGTATATAAAAATTATCATAAAGTGCAAGATAGTGTAATTCATCCTGATAATAAAGCAATGCGCAAATCTTTAATAAAAAAAGATTTACAAGGTATTTGTAAATCTTTAGGTAATGTCTTAGAATATGTAACTATCCCAGAATATCCTGAGATAGCTAAAATAAAACAAAAACTTTCTGATTATGGAGCAATGGCTGCAATGATGTCTGGCAGTGGTCCAACAGTCTTTGCCATTGTAGAAGATAGTCAAAAAGCAAAAGATATAGTAAGTAAAATACAGTTGGATTTTGATGCAGATGTATTTGCTGTAAAAACAGCAGAAAAAAATTTTTAATGGAGGAATAAACATGAGCAATAAACTTACACCGATAAAGTTAGATAGTTATCAACCTTTACGTGAAGTAGTTTTTGAAACTTTGCGTGATGCTATAAGAAAAGGTATTTTAAAACCAGGCGAACGCTTAATGGAAATTCATTTAGCTGAACAACTAGGTGTTAGTCGTACTCCTGTTAGAGAGGCAATTCGTAAATTGGAATTAGAAGGCTATGTAATTATGATGCCTCGCCGTGGTACATATGTATCCAATTTATCCATTAAAGATATTAATGAAGTTTTTGAAATTAGAACTTCACTAGATTCTTTAGCTAGTGGACTTGCTGCTGAACGTATCACTGATGAAGAACTTGAACATTTACAAAGATTATTAGTTGTCATTGGTGAAGCTATAAAAGAAAAAAATATGGAAAAAATCGTTGAAGCTGATACGAATTTCCATGATATTTTATATCAAGCAAGCAGAAATAATCGTTTAGTAGGTATTATTTATAATTTACGCGAACAATTGACAAGTTTCCGTGCAAAATCCATGGCTTATCCTGGTCGTTTGGAAGAAACTTTAGAAGAACATCGTCGTATTGTAGATACTATTGCTCAAGGTGATGCAGTTGCTGCACAAAAAGCTTCTGAATATCACATGGAACGTTCTGAACATACTTTATTGCTTAGTATGGAAGATAAAGATGGCAATATGTAAAATAAATGCTAAAGATTTTTTTTAGATATGATTTATATATGATATAATAAACTTAGATAAGTTTTTATTTGATATACAGTATAAGATTTTTTGCTAAGATAATAGCAAAATGAATTTTATAGATAATAAACCATGGGATGCATGGGGTTTGCTTGATATGAAAACATCAAGAAGTTTCTATTTTATAATTGCAAATGAAATGAGATAGAAATACATCACATATACAATAAAGGAAAGTGAATTTTAAGGTGAAATCAGAAGGATTAATTACCATAATTTTAGCCGCAGGTAAAGGCACTCGCATGAAATCTAAATTACCAAAAGTACTCCATTGTGCAGGTGGAAAGCCAATGGTAGAACATGTACTTGATGCTGCTAAAAGTGCTGGTTCCACACGTAATATAGTTGTAGTAGGCTTTGGTCGTGAACAAGTACAAGCTGTTTTAGGCGATAAAGCTGAAATCGTTTTACAAGAAGAACAATTAGGTACAGGTCATGCTGTAATGCAGGCAGAATCATTAATCAAAGATAAAAATACTGCTATAATGGTTTTATGTGGCGATACTCCACTTGTTACAGGTGCTACATTAAAAAATTTCTATGAAGAACATGTACAATCAGGAGCTAAAGCCTCTGTACTTACAACATTTATGTCAGATCCATTTGGCTATGGACGTGTAATTCGTTTAGTAGATGGTTCTGTAGAAAAAATCGTAGAACAAAAAGATGCTAGCGAACGTGAACTTGCAATCAATGAAATCAATACAGGAATTTATTGTTTTGATGCCGAAGCTTTATTTAATAGCTTGAAAAAAGTAAATAATAATAATGCTCAAGGCGAATATTATTTACCAGATGTTTTATCCATTTTACGTGGAGAAAAACAGAAAATAAATGCTTCTATTGCTGATAATTATGAAGAAACATTAGGTATAAATTCTCGTGAACAATTAGCAAATGCTGAAAAAATCATTCGTCAGCGCAAAAATAAAGAATTAATGGCTCAAGGGGTAACTTTAATGGACCCTAATAGCACTTATGTAGATGTTGACGTTGAAATTGGACAAGATACTATAATCTATCCATCTACTTGGATTGAAGGCAATAGTAAAATTGGTGAAGGCTGTAAACTTGGACCAAATTCACATTTCAAGAATACAGTTATGGGCGATAATGTAGAAGCTATGTTTAGTTTTACTGAAGACTGTGAAATCGCAGATGATGTAAAAATGGGACCATATGTACACATTCGTCCAAATACAAAACTTGCACATAAAGTAAAAATTGGTAACTTCGTAGAAGTTAAAAATTCTAATATTGGTGAAGGCTCTAAATTACCTCACTTGAGCTATATTGGAGATACTGATATGGGCTCTGGTGTAAATATGGGTTGTGGTACAATCACTGTAAATTATGATGGAAAAAATAAATTCCGTACTATAATAGGTGATGATTGCTTTATTGGTTGCAACTCAAATCTTGTAGCTCCAGTTAAAGTAAATAATGGTGCTTATGTAGGTGCAGGCTCTACAATTACGAAAGAAGTTCCAGAAAACGCACTTGCAATCGCACGTGAAAGACAGAAAAATATTGAAGGCTGGAAAGATAAAAGAAAATAACTAAGAAATTTAGTTAGTATAATAGTTTAATTTATATTTTATTTTGGTAGCAATGTAGCATAACTACATTTCTATATATATTATTATTATTTATTATATTTTTAACAGATTTCAGGAGGAGTAAAATGAACTTCGATACCTCAAAATTATGTATTCTCACTGGTAATGCAAATCCAAAATTAGCAGAAGAAGTAGCACAGTATATCGGTGTGGAATTATGTCATGCTTTTGTAGGTCACTTCAATAATGGTGAAACTCAAGTAATGATTAGTGACAGTATTCGTGGTAAGGATGTATTTATTATTCAGCCAACTAGCCAACCAGTAAATGACAATCTTATGGAATTACTCGTTATGGCTGATGCTTGCCGTCGTGCATCTGCACAGAGCATTAATGCGGTTGTACCATATTATGCTTATTCTCGTCAAGACCGTAAAACTCGTGGTCGCGAACCTATTTCTGCAAAATTAGTAGCTAATCTTATGACTACAGCTGGTATTGACCGTGTAATCACTGTTGATTTACATGCAGGTCAAATCCAAGGTTTCTTTGATATCCCAGTAGACCATCTTGCAGCAGCTCCACTTCTTGCAGCTTATATCCAAGCTAAAAATCTTGAAGATGTAGTAGTTGTTTCTCCTGACCTTGGTGGTGTAACACGCGCTCGTGCTTTAGCAGACCGTTTAAAAGCACCTATTGCTATTATTGAAAAACGCCGTCCAATGCCAGGTTGCGCTAAAGTTATGAATTTAATTGGTGAAGTAAAAGATAAGAATTGCGTTATCATTGATGATATCGTAGATACAGCAGGTTCTTTATGTGAAGGTGCTAAAGCACTTGTTAAACATGGTGCAAAATCTGTTTATGCTTGTTGTACTCATGGTATCTTAAGTGATCCAGCAGTTCAGCGTATTGAAGATTCTCCAATGGAAGAGTTAATTATTACAAATACTATTCCATTACCTGAAGAAAAACATTCTAGCAAAATTGTTTCTGTATCTATGGCTCCACCTATAGGTGAAGTAATTTCCCGTATTTATCAGAAAAAATCTGTAAGTAAACTTTTCGATGCAATTGATATCGTAAAAGGTAAAGGCTGATAATCAAATAAAAATATAAAAGAGGTCTCTATAAAGAGACCTCTTTTGTGAATTAGAATAAATTTTTTTATTAATTGTTTCAGCTTAAATTCAGTTTTAAATTTTATATTGGAAAAATAATAAACAAATAGGAGGGATTTTATAATTTATGTTTACCCTAGAAATTATAAAAGCTATTGTTTTAGGGATTGTTGAAGGTCTAACAGAATGGTTACCTGTAAGTAGTACAGGTCATATGATTTTAGTTGATGAATTTATGTCTTTAAATGTAAGTAAAGCATTTATGGATATGTTCTTAGTAGTTATTCAGTTAGGTGCAATTTTAGCTGTAGTTGCTTTAAATTTTGATAGACTAAATCCATTTTCAAAAAGAAAAACATATTTGAAAAAAAGACAAACCATTTCTTTATGGGGAAAAGTAATCGTTGGCTGTATTCCTGCTGCTGTAATTGGTTTAGCTTTTAATGATTATATGGAAGAGCATTTTATGAATGCACAAGTAGTAGCATTCACTTTGATTTTATATGGGGTATTATTTATTATAGTTGAAAATTATAATAAACATAGAACACCAAGCATCAAAGATATTGACTATTTAGATTATAAAACAGCATTGATAATAGGTTTCTTTCAGGTATTGTCTTTAGTGCCAGGTACATCTCGTTCTGGTTCCACTATTTTAGGTGGTATTTTATTTGGAACTTCTCGTGTGGTAGCTACAGAATATACATTCTTTTTAGCTATTCCTGTTATGTTTGGTGCTAGTGCGTTAAAACTATTTAAATTCGGTTTTAATTATACTTTTGAAGAAGTTATTCTATTATTAGTGGGTATGGTAGTAGCCTTTATAGTTTCTATTATTTCTATTAAATTCTTACTTCGTTATGTAAGAACAAATGACTTTAAAGCGTTTGGTTGGTATCGTATAATTTTAGGTCTAATCGTATTTGTATATTTTTATTTCCAAGGATAAAAGGATAATTTCTTTTTAAGCATAAGAGTGAATATAAATAAAAGGATAAGAGTTGAAATAAATCAATTCTTATCCTTTTTATTTTGTCATTATTTATTATTTAATGGTAAGAGAAGCCTTTACCATTTACTTCAGAAGCATTAGAGATAATAAAGAAGGCTTTTTTATCTATATTTAAAGCTATTTCTTTAATTTTACTTAATTGCGTAAGATTTACTACGATATAAAGTATTTTCTTTTTAGTATGTGTATAGCCACCTTCACCATTGATTAAGGTAACACCACGTCCTAATTCAAGCATGATAAGCCCTGCAATTTGTTCAGACTTATCGGAAATAATCATGATGGATTTTCGTTTATTGAAACCAGTAACAATGCGGTTATCAACTTCACCCATGATGTACATGTAGATTAAAGTGTAAATAGCTACTTCAAAATTGAATAGACAAAGACCACAAAGTACGATGATACAATTTAAAGCGAAAATCATTGTACCGATATTATAAGAATAAAGTTTCTTGATTAAAGCTGCAATTACATCGGCACCACCAGTATTAGCATTAGCACGTAAGATAAGACCAAAGCCAATACCAGAAACTACACCAGCAACGATAGCTGACAACATAGGATTATTATGTAGTGGAGTATATGGTGTTAAGAATGATGTTAAATCAATGAAGAATGAATATAGACCTGTACCTAATATTGTGTTGAAAAAATATAGTCTTCCAAAAAAATGATAGGCAATATATAAAATTGGAATGTTGAAGATGATATTTTGAATACCGATAGGTAAATCAAATAAATAGTGAAGAATAATGGCAATCCCTGTAAGTCCGCCAGAGAGAAAATGATTAGGAATTAAGAACAAATTACATGATATGGCAGAAATAAGAGCACCAATGACGATCATTGCATACTGGATAATATATTTTTTCATAAAATACCTCTAAAATAATATAAAATCTAAATCAATATTCAACATTATATAGCAAATTAGGTATTTGGCAAGTAGTTTTTTTATTATTTTACATACTTTATAAAATTTTTTAGAAAAAAGTGTAAGTAAATGTACATTACAATCTGCGTTTAGCTATAGCATTACGCATTTTTTTGATATTAGTGAAGTTTTTTGTAACATTTTTTTGATATACACCCATATATAGAATATCTACTATGGCCATGTGTATTAATCGTGAAGCGACAGCTTCAGATTTATAGGCGATTTCGCGACCCATACCATGCAAAACAACATCAGCTAATTTACAAAGAGGAGAGTTCATATAACTTGTTATGGCAATTATAGGAACATTATTATTGTGAGCTAATTCTATAGCTTGTAGAAGGTCAATGTTGGCGCCTGTATGAGATACGCAGATGATTAAATCTTTTTCTGTGAGTAGGGAAGAAGCTGTAACTTGCATATGCAAATCATTATAGGCTTTTATAGGAATACCAAAACGCATAAAACGTGTTTCGATATCTTGGCAGACTGTAAAAGAATTACCAAAGCCATATACACAGATTTGATGAGCATTTTTTATTAACTGAACAGCTTTTTCTAATTGTTCAAAATCAATTAATTTTAAAGTGTCTTGCAGTCCATCAGTGATGGAAGAAAAAAGTTTTTCAGCAATTAATTTATAGGAATCATTGGGATTTATTTCTTGAGATACTAATTCATCTTGGCTATATACTTCACTAGCTAAGGCTATTTTTAAACTTTGTAGACCGCTAAAACCTAATTTTTTACAAAAACGAGAAATAGTAATTTCCGAACTTTGAGTATTGCTGGCTAAATCGGAGATAGTTTGACTCATGACAGTTTTTAAATTGGCAAGGATATAATCTATGATGCGTTTTTCTGATTTTGTCATATTATTATAATTGCTACGCATTAATGTTAAGATAGATGTATTTGTCTCCATGATATTCACCTCAAAATCTTTCTTAATGTAATTATAACAACAAAATATAGTGATAGTATAGAAGAAGATTGGTAAAAATGATATAAAAATATCAAAAAATAAAAATAAAATGAAAAATATATTGCATAATAAAGTTTTATTTGTTATAATTTGCTTGTGTTAGTAAATAAAGAAATTACATAAATTAATGATTTTTCAGTTTATTTATAATGATTTAGGGAAAGGGCGGTTTTAATGTTGGATTTTAGTAATACAAGAAGTTGTATTTGGATTGGGGTAGATGTAGGTACTACAGGAGTTAGAGCGATTGCTTATCAAAAAGATGGATTGAGTTTATGTAGTGCAGATGAATTTTATCCGTTAGAAACACCATATCCAGATTGGGCTGAGCAAAATCCTGAGATTATATATAAAGCAATTGAAAAAGTTGTACGTGAAGTAGCTAATACTTTAATTTATAAAGGTAAAAATGTATCTGGTATAGCTATTAGTACTGTTATGCATAGCTTTGCACCGGCTAATGAAAATCGTGAATTATTGAGCAATATGATAACTTGGGCAGATAGTCGTTCCGTAGGTATTGTTAATGAATTAAAAAAAGATGAAGCCTTAGTAAAAGGTTTTTATGAAAGAACATGTTGTCCAACTCATTCTTGTTATCCATTTTTGAAAATCTTATGGGTGAGAAAAAATTATCCTGATGTATTTGCCAAAATGAGATATATCTATTCTTTAAAAGATTATATTTTTGAAAAAATGACAGGTGAATGGGTAGTTGATAAATCTTCAGCTTCTGCAAGTGGTTTATATAATGCTCATAAAATGGATTGGGACGAAGAAATTTTAAATTATGCGGGAATAACAAGAGAACAATTACCACCTGTTGTATCTACAACTTATCAGAGTAAATTGACAGATAGTGCAGCGCAAAGATTGAATTTACCAGAAAATTTACCTGTAGTTATTGGTGCTACTGATGGTGTATTGGTAAATGTGGGAATTGGTGCTATTGAAGATGGTCAGTTAAGTGCGACAATCGGTACAAGCGGAGCAATTAGAATGCTTACCAAAACACCAAAGGTGGATAGTTTGGGACGCACATGGTGTTATAACTTGACTGATGATATGTGGGTTGCAGGTGGTGCTATAAATAATGGTGGTATCATCATGAGATGGCTTCGCGATAAAGTTTGTCATTATAGCAATCATCGTTTAGAAGATATCGATATTGACCCATATGATTTAATGACGCTTAAAGCTTCTAAAATTCCAGCTGGAGCAGAAGGATTATTGTTGTTGCCATTTTTTACAGGTGAACGTGCACCATATTGGAATTCTGAACTTCGTGGAATGTTTTTTGGCTTATCTTTAAATCACAGTCGTTCGCATATGATTAGAGCTGGCATGGAAGGTATATGTTTTAGTTTAAATTGTGTACTAAGTGCTTTAAAAGATTTTGGTCAGGTAAAAGATATTCGCGTCAGTGGTAGTTTTACAAAATCACCATTATGGTTACAAATTATGGCTGATATCTTTGGCGAACATATAACTTTACCTCAAAATAGTGAGGGAGCAGCTTTTGGGGCAGCCGTTTTAGGTTTCATAGCTAGTGGTGAGATGAAAGATATATCAGATACTGCAAATTTAATTAAACCGAAGAAAGTATATAAACCACAAGCAGAAAATAAAGAAGTCTATGAAGAACTTTTTGATATTTATAGCAGTTTATATGAAAAATTACAACCTGATTTTGCACGCATAACTACGTATCAAAATAAAATGCATAAATAATAAAAATATATAAAGAGAGAGGGTTTTGATTATGCCATTAGCTATATTGGCTGTGGGGATTATTATTTTATTTATACTTATTGTAAAGTGTAAATTAAATAGTTTTTTATCTTTAATTTTTGTAGCAATTTTTATGGGCTTTGCTTTAGGTTTACCAGTAGATGCTATCGTACCATCTATAACTAAGGGGTTAGGTGGTACATTAGGAGGTCTGGCAATAGTCGTAAGTTTTGGGGCTATGCTTGGTAAATTGATGGCTGATAGTGGGGGAGCACAAAGAATTGCCACTACATTGATTTCTATGTTCGGGGTAAAAAATGTTCGTTGGGCTGTTTGCTTAACAGGTTTTGTCGTAGGTATTGCACTTTTTTATGAAATCGGCTTTGTACTTTTAATTCCATTAGTATTTACGATTGCAGCGGAAGCAAAGGTTAATCTTTTAGAAGTTGGTATTCCAATGGCAGCTTCTTTATCTGTAGCACATGGATTTTTACCACCTCATCCAGGACCAACAGCGATTGCAGTTATTTTTAATGCAGATTTAGGGACTACTTTGATTTATGGCTTTATCATTGCAGTGCCAACAGTTATCTTAGCAGGACCACTTTATTATAATTTTGTTAAAGATTTGAAACCGGAAATTCCAAAAGGTTTATACAATCCTAAAATTTTCAAAGAAGATGAAATGCCTTCTTTTGCAATTAGTATTTTTACTGCATTAGTACCAGTAGTATTGATGGCAGCTTCTGCTATTGTAAAGATGACTTTAGATGATACGTATAGTATTTACCATATTTTAGTATTTTTAGGAAATCCAGATATAGCGCTTACTATTTCTGTAATTATTGCTATTTTTACTTTTGGCTTAAATCGTGGAAAATCCATGAAAGAAATAATGACAAGTGTAGAAGATGCAGTAAAAACTATTGCGATGATTTTACTTGTTGTTGCAGGTGGCGGTGTTTTAAAACAGATTTTAATTGATAGTGGATTGGGAACATATATCGGTAGTTTAATTCATGGTTCAGATATGTCTCCATTATTGATGGCATGGTTGATTGCTGCTGTTATCAGAACTTCTGTTGGGTCTGCAACTGTAGCAGCACTCACAGCAGGTGGTATCGTAGCACCATTAATTCCTCTCACTGGTGTAAGCCCAGAACTTATGGTATTAGCAGTTGGTGCAGGTAGTGTAATTTTCAGTCCACCAAATGACCCAGGATTTTGGTTATTTAAAGAGTTCTTTGGCTTAACTATAAAGGGAACAATTCGCACATGGTGTGCTTTAGAAACTATTATTTCCGTTGCAGGTATTATTGGTGTAATGATTTTAAATGCAATCTTATTTTAATAGTTTTTGAAGATTTTATGCAAATAAATTATAAATAAAGAAAATAAATGTATTTTATGAATAATTTAGTAGCTGAATTTTAGACATGCGATAATATATTGTACGAGAAAAATAAAAAAGCTACCTTATTGGTAGCTTTTTTTGATAGACAGTTGTACAATATAGATATATTTTTTTAATTTTTAATGGGGGAAAATAAAATTTATGAAATCAAATATAGCAGTTATTGGTATGGGTGTAATGGGAAGCTGTTTATCTTTAAACATGGCAAATCATAATTTCAAAGTAGCCGTATATAATTACACTCCAGATTTAACAGAAGCTTTTGTTAAAAATCATCCACATGATAATATAACAGCTTTTTATGATGTAAAATCTTTAGTGGAAGGTATGACTCGTCCTCGCAAATTCTTTATCATGGTAACAGCAGGTAAAGCAGTAGATAGTGTAATTGAAAGTCTTTTACCTTATTTAGATAAAGAAGATATCATCATGGACGGTGGTAATTCCTTCTTTAAAGATACACAAAGAAGATATGAATATGTAACTTCTAAAGGATTTAAATATTTTGGTGTTGGTGTATCTGGCGGTGAAGAGGGAGCACTCAATGGTCCAGCATTAATGCCAGGCGGTAATAAAGAAAGTTATAAAGAAATCAAAGAAGTTTTAGAAGCTATTTCCGCTAAAGCTGAAGATGGTAAACCTTGTTGCACATATATTGGTGAAAATGGTGCAGGTCATTATGTAAAAATGGTGCATAATGGCATTGAATATGCAGATATGCAACTTATTGCTGAAGCTTATTTATTATTAAAACATGTTGGTGGATATGAAAATTCTCAGATTGCAGATATTTTCAATGAATGGAACCAAGGTGAATTAAATAGCTTCTTAATTGGTATTACAGCAGATATCTTTAAAGAAAAAGATGATTTAGGCGAAGGCGAATTAGTAGATAAAATCTTAGATAGTGCAGGGCAAAAAGGCACAGGTCGTTGGACAAGTTTAGCTGCTTTAGAACAAGGTGTGAATACATCTATTATGACAAGTGCTTGCAATGCTAGAAATATCAGTTCTTTCTATGAAAAACGTCAACAATTAGCAGAAAGTGGTTTGAAAAAAGTATTATCTGTAGAAATTGATGCAGATTTTGTAGAAGATGTAAGACGCTCTTTATATACAGCTAAAATTGCAGCATATGCTCAAGGTCTTGCTCTTTATAAAAGCGCTTCTGAAACATATGATTGGAATTTAAACTTAGGTGATATTGCTTCTATTTTTAGAGCTGGTTGTATCATTCAAGCGAGATTTTTAAATAATATAACTAATGCTTATCAGCAAGAACCTAATTTAGATAATTTAATTGAAAATGAATTCTTTGCTGAAAAAGTAAAAAATAATCAGCAATGTTTAAGAAAAATTGTAGCTAAAGCTATTTTAGCAGGTGTACCAGTACCAGCTTTTGCAAATGCAATTTCTTATATTGATGGCTTGAGTACAAAAGTTGTGGGTGCAAATCTCATTCAAGCTCAAAGAGATTATTTTGGTGCTCATACGTATAAACGCATTGATAGAGAAGGTACTTTCCATCATCAATGGCAAAAACATTTTGATAGATAATAAGAAAAAGCAGACTTTTGTCTGCTTTTTCTTTATAATATAAGATATTGAGATGAATAGAAGAGAGGCGTTTTTGATTATTGTGAGCCGCACACTTGTGATTTAAATCATGAGTTAGGCAAACAAAATAGTCAGCGTATATAGAAATATGTACGTAGAG